>SAMEA3663260__coassemble_6349_pt1 | contig 2318 bp, 1 predicted proteins | sample SAMEA3663260__metabat2_low_PE_003 | metagenome-assembled genome bin SAMEA3663260 (sample SAMEA3663260) | pig gut metagenome | biome: pig gut; feature: pig-associated habitat; material: faeces | place: China | collected 2013 | reverse complement strand
ACGGGTACTCGGCTTTCACCGAATCCCCGTTATCTCGTTTACCAACCCCGTCTGACAGATGCCATAATCGTAATTTCTCCAATTACTTTCTTATGAGCACCCGTCCGAATGTCGGCGGGATTTTTTGTGTCATTCGTTTTTCATTATTCACTATTCATTATTCATTTGGCAGGGTTTTCGTAATGAAAAAAGAATAAACGATTATAGGGGATTAGCTATTTACGCTTAAGTAATCGACGGCAATGCCAGGAATTGCGGCTCGGATTAGAAACAGGTGATACATTCTGTTTTTGAATGTGAAGCACCGGAAGGCTTTTGCCCACGCGTTTTAGGCGAAATTGTCACTCAGTGCGTTGTAATTCGCCGTGGCAGTGATTTAACATATCGAGGCGCTACGTCCGCAGGACGCGCTTCGGCTGCCGCCCCTTAACGACCACAGGGTTTATCGGCACTATAAAAAGGCTTGCATAAGCGGGTCCTTTTAATCAAATTAGTCCCTTTGTCCCGTTGTAATCGAGATTATTTTACAGGGTTAAACAGTGGTTGCAAGCTCGTCTCTTTTTATCGAATACAGGCAATCATTGTATACTATCCCCTCGCCTGAGCGCACCGCATGGCGCAGCGTCCCTTCGTGCGTAAAGCCCAGGCTTTTCAAAAGTGCGCGCGAGGCAAGGTTAGGCTCGAATGCCCTCGCGGAGATCAGCTCTATATCCTCCGTATCAAATAAGTAATTTATAAACGCCCGAAGCGCTTCTTTCATGTACCCCTTGCGCCTATATGCGGGCATAAGCTGACAGCTTATGCAACGGCTGCCGGCCTTATAGCGAAGGTCGTCGTGTTCAACGAACATTATACCTATCAATGCGTTGTCGCCTTTAAGGGCGATGCAATACCTGTATGCGTCCTTGGCGATAAGCTCCGTTACCGTTTCTATAGTAGTTTTGGGCATGCAGTTGAATTTCACAACGTCCGCATCGCAAAACAGTGCATGAAGCGCATCCGCGTCTGCCTGCTCGGCTGTTCTTATTATAAGGCGTTCAGTTTCAAAATGTTTCATATGCGTGTACAATACCTCAACTTAAATATAACCTGATGCTTAGGCGTTGTCATATTATAGCTGATGGCAGGAATATAGTCAACATCGAAGTCTGCACAAGCAGCGCTACAATACAACCATTCGGCATGGATTGGTTTAATTGAGCGAGCTTCAATGCCATGCGCCTGTTGACGGCCTGGCTTTATAGGGCAGATGGGCAGAGCTCCAAAAAGAAAAGCATTTTCGGCCTTTATCCGTAAAACTATCGCTTGCAAAAAATAAGAGCATAGCATATAATAAGCATAGAAAAAGTGCCTGCCGGTGACGGTTGGCCGAATAGTTACGATTAGAAGTAACCGTTACTTTCGACGAGGACGGTTACTTCTTGTTTTGGCTGATTTATGTATCAGACCCAAGATTGTAATAAACAATCTTACAAGAGATATGATAATAGCCACGAAGCTGAAAAGCTCAGACCAGCTTATCATATAGCCACCCCCTTCCTTTATTACTAAAAGAACGGAACTGGCCAACCGTCTACCGTGCAGGGCAGGCACGAATGTATTATATTGTAAAATAGTGTCGAATGTCAACATATGGGCATATGCGGCGGTCGGCTGCGCAATGTCGCCAGCCGCTTGAGCGGAGTTAGGCTCGGGAAGATGAGTAATTGTCAAATAGCACAAAAACAAACAGCACGCTTCTGCGTGCTGCTTGCTTTTGTGGTATCCGGCAGCTACCTATCTTCCCGGGCCGTCGCCAGCCAAGTATTGTCGGCGTACAAGGGCTTAACTTCTGTGTTCGGGATGGGAACAGGTGGTACCCCTTAGCTTAACCACCGGAATGGTTTTGGTGCCTCTTCTTCACGCACCTTGAAAACTGCATACCTTTCAATTCGCTTCGATCAAGCCCTCGACCTATTAGTACCGGTCAGCTGCATACATTGCTGCACTTCCACCTCCGGCCTATCTACCATGTGGTCTTCATGGGGTCTTACTCCTTTCGGATGGGAGATCTTATCTTGAGGTCGGCTTCACGCTTAGATGCCTTCAGCGTTTATCCGCTCCGCACTTGGCTACCCAGCTGTGCCGTTGGCACGACAACTGATTCACCCTTGGTGCGTCCATCCCGGTCCTCTCGTACTAAGGACAGCTCCTCTCAAATCTCCTGCGCCCACGATGGATAGGGACCGAACTGTCTCACGACGTTCTGAACCCAGCTCGCGTGCCGCTTTAATTGGCGAACAGCCAAACCCTTGGGACCTGCTCCAGCCCCAGGATGC
>SAMEA3663260__coassemble_6107_pt1 | contig 2391 bp, 2 predicted proteins | sample SAMEA3663260__metabat2_low_PE_003 | metagenome-assembled genome bin SAMEA3663260 (sample SAMEA3663260) | pig gut metagenome | biome: pig gut; feature: pig-associated habitat; material: faeces | place: China | collected 2013 | reverse complement strand
AGCGAGATAATGTCAGAAGCATTGCAGGAGGAGTGCAGGCTTGACGTCGTCCAATCCGTACATGAGCGCATAAACGGCATGATAGCGGCGCATAAAGAGGCGAAGGAGCCTGAGCCGCTGTTGATATCGCAAAGGGAGATAGGCGGCGTGCTGCATCAATCAGGAGTGTCTGACGAGCGTGTAGAGGCATTTTCTACCGCTTTTGACGCTCACTTCGGCGACGGCGCTCAGCTCCCGCCGTCAAACGTGGTGGACAAAAAGCAGTTCGTCATAACAACTCCTGATGCGACGATAAAGGTAAACCCTGAAGCGAGCGAGTTCATAGAGCTGCGCACTATAAACGGCAGCAAGTATATACTTATTCCTGCGGACAACGGCGTAGAGGTGAACGGCATAGCGCTCAGCACAGGCGAAGAAGGGATAGGCTAAAGCCAAAACCATGCGGTTGCTTGCGTTTATCTTGCCACTTTATCGACTGTGCGCATTATGACATGGCAATAAGCGCGCTATCATGCTTTGTTATAAGGCGGGTATTCCGAATTATCGAACAAGGGCGTTTTCAGGATGAAATTCAAAAAGCATTTTTCCATAGCGCTGAAATAACGGCTGGGCTTCCATAAAAGAACTATAGGCATATATATCGGCGGATCGACATGGATAGCGACTATGCCGTCGTCCGGCTGGATCAATTCCTTGGAAAACATACCGCATATGTTGCTTACACGAACCATGTGCTTTAGCGTGGAAATTTGCGGCGATGTGATAGTGACCTTGCCGGTCACGCCGAAGGCCTCTATGTCTATTGGAAAGTGAAGCTCGTTGGATTTGAGCAGGGCGAATTGGTAATCCTTCATTTCATCGTGGGTAATTGAGTGCTTGCCTGCCAACGGATGATTCTGCGCGACCACCACACAAACCTCGCAGTAGCGGATAGTGTGTAGGCTGAGGCTGGTTTTGTATGTATCCAGCATGGTTACGATGGCAAAGGGAAGCTCGTCGTTTTCTACGGCGCGCATCAGCGCGTAGGCGCTGTTGCTTGTCAAGTTAAACTGTGCCTGAGGATACAGCTTGGTGTAGGTACTGAGTATCTGGGGTATGGCTAACTCCGAACTGGTAAACGTAGCGCCCAAATCGATCCGTAGATTCTTTTCTGACATTATTCTGAATTTTTCCGTAATATCAAACGCCATATGCAATAAGGATATTGCCATGCCGTAAAGCATATCTCCCTCCTCGGTGGGGAGTATCTGCCGCTTCGAACGGCGGAACAGCGGCACGCCCAGCTCAGTTTCAAGATTGCTGATAGCGATTGAAATGGAGGGCTGTGAAATGTTCATTGCGTCCGCAGCTTTGGAAAAATTATGACACTTATAAACCTCGCAAAAGTATTCAAGCTGGATGAGGGTCATCAAAAGCCTCCTCAATGTATATTTTTACTTTGACAATAGATGGCAGAATCACCATCGATTATAGTATACCATAGTTATAGTTAATTAAAACAGAAAAAACAGGCTGTTATACAACTGAAATAGCGAACTATAATAGAATTAAACTATAATAAAGCAGATTATTTGTATTTGACTGTTATACAGCCGTTAATTAAAATGTAGTCAATAGAAATGCGCACCAATATCACACTTAGCTTTCAAAGGAACAAAAACAGCATGAACGGTTGTATCAACGATCTTATTAATGAGATCTCAACGGATAATATGATGAAAACCCTGAAGGTGTTCAGCAAGCTGCATCGTTATTCAGGCTCTGAACATGGCTAAACCTCGGCCAGATATATCCTTGATAAGCTGCACGAGTACGGAGTAGAAGCTGAACTTGAACGATACGAGTTATACAGGAGCCTTCCCACCGGTGGAACCTTGAGCTTGTGCGCGGCTCCCGCAAGCTACTTTGAAATCATGCCAGCTGTTTTCAGCTTGCCTGTGGAGAATAGGCGCTTTGAATTGGTATATGTTGACGTTGAAGCTATAAATGCGGGCTTGTCATTGTCAAATTATAGCGGGAAAGCTATTATGGTTGATCATAACACGAAGGAGCTTGTTGAACGAGCAGAGGCGGCCAATGTTGGCGCGATAATATCGTTATGGAAGCATAACCACATCCATCATTCAACGATAGGCACAAATTGGGGTACTCCGGGAATAAGAGATGCGGCACGATACGCCAAAATACCCTTTGCCGAAATGAGCCATCAGGATGGGGAAGAGCTAAAGCGCATATCTTCAAGCATACCCATGATTCCGAGATGAATCTGATCCCTGCGCTGGCCACCGCATGGACGCAGGTGGACGACACTACATGGGATTTCACCATCCGCCAGGACGTCAAGTTCCACAACGGCGAGGAAATGAAGGCCGCCGATGTCAAGGCTTCGAT
>SAMEA3663260__coassemble_4532_pt1 | contig 2944 bp, 3 predicted proteins | sample SAMEA3663260__metabat2_low_PE_003 | metagenome-assembled genome bin SAMEA3663260 (sample SAMEA3663260) | pig gut metagenome | biome: pig gut; feature: pig-associated habitat; material: faeces | place: China | collected 2013 | reverse complement strand
GCGGGCTTTTCTTCCCCGGCCTCGTGGCAGGCAAGCCGCCCTTTTGGCTCCCCCGTGGGCTGTTATTGAGCTGATTTTTCAAATACTACAGTCTCGGCGTCGCCGTTCGCATAGGTTACTTCCATATAAAGTATGCCGTTTTCCGTGTAGAACTGCTTTATAGTGCCCACGACCTCCATAGCGCTTTTAATAAGCTTGTTTTCAAACGCGTATATAAACAATTCCGTTTTTACGTTCGTGTCATCTCCGTGGAAGGAAAAGTACATGCTCCCGTCGTATAGACTTTCACCGTCCAACATAAGCTCCAATTCATACCCTTCAATCGCCGCGCTCCATCGCCCGTCGGCGCTTGCCCAGTCGCCGGCAAGGACGTCCATCAACAGGGCGTTGGTATTGATCATCCCGTCTCCGTCCAGAATATGGTTGTCAACAATTTCTTTTTTCAAAATGCACCCATTAAGGATGCCTGAAAGCAAGGCGAGCATTACGATAAACAACACCATCCTTCCGCAATTCTTCATATTACGCTGCACTCCTTTTTGATAATACGCTTATAATGCTTGCGTTTTGTGAAGGGGGCATGCCCCCCTCCGCTCACCGTATAGTCATATCAGACTCGGCATTATTAGTTATTATATCATAGACGAGCAGCGGATTGCCAGTGCGCTTAAAGGCTTTTTGCGGAGTCGGGCCGCAGGATACGGCAGGGTGCCGAGATAGGAGCTTTTTTCTCTCAATGTAGCGGAGGCCTGTTATAGCTCCAGATCTCGCTCTATCTCATAGTAAGCGCCATTGAAGCTGGTGAGAAGCATTATGCGATACATACCGGCGTCGGGGCCGGTGAGCAGCCCATATTCCGAACAGTCTATATACGACCCGCCTGCCAACACGGTGAAATAGGTTATCAGCCGCCCGCCCAAGACGCTATGTTCTGCGGCGGTGCAGCCCTGCCGCAAATAGGCTTGAGAAGCATCCAGCGTGATTTGTATCTGCCTATGGTTATCAGGATCGGTTGTTTCCAAACAGGACAGGGATATCTTATCCACATCTAATTGGCAGGTGCAGCCTTCCCGATTGCTTTGCTCAATCAGGGGTATGCCTTCCTTTGCCATATCCTCGCTCAATACAAAAAACGAACAGCCTTTGCCGCCGCTGCTGCCATTATAAGAAACTCTTATGCTAACATTAAAAGAACCCGGCTTATAGGCCGTGAGGACACCATTCTTACTAATTGAGGCGATGCCCTCCTCCTCCGCGTTGCGGCCGATCAAGCACTCCAAGTATTCCGCCGGCACAGGCGCAGGGGCATGTTCCTTAGCCGGACAGCTTTCCCGAATGAAGGCGCGGCTATAATCCAAATATAATTGTACAGTGGCGGGCGCGTCACCCTCCAGAACAAGGTATTGAGGATACATGCGCACCCAGTTGATATCCGCCACGCAGGTGCAGCGGGGCGTTATGGCAAGCTCCAGCTCCACAGGGGGGTCCCCTTCATGAAAGTCAATTCCATCAAGCTTGGCGGCAATATTGCTCACATCCAGCATGCATGTGCAGGTGATAGCCACAGCCCTTCTATAATACCAGACGCCGCCTGCGCACAGGAGCGCCAGGAAAGCGGCGGCAGCCAGGAGGATATTGCGCCGTTTGCGCGTTTGCAGGCGGTTTAAGGCGCTAATCAACGCCCCGGCGCTTTGGTATCGGTCTTTTGGCGACATGGCGGTGCAGCGGGCAATGATCCGCCCCAGTGCCCCGCCTGACGGCGAAACGCCCGGGCGAAACTGCCGGCCGGTCCGCATTTCGAACATGGTAGCGCCCAGCATAAATATATCGCTTCGGCGGTCGCTCTGCCCAAACCCGTACTGCTCCGGCGAGGCATATCCTGGCGTAAGTATGATATGGGTATCTGAATCCTGCTTGCGCGCATACTCACGGGCAGCGTCAAAATCCACCAGGACGTAGCGCCCGTCTTTGCTCTTAATAATATTCGCTGGCTTAATATCACGGTGGATAATGGGCGGTTGCAAAGAATGCAGCAGCTTGAGCGCCTGCGCAATATCCAAAAAGCAATGCTGTATCTCCGCTTCGTCCAGCGTACCATGGGCCTCGAGGAATTCCTGAAGGGATTCGCCTTCTATATAGCTTTCTTCCACCTGGATAATCCCGGCGTCGGGCTCGCTGATGGATAAGATCGGCGATAGATAGGGCGTTTGTAATTTTGAAAGAGCGCGGTAAACAGGCAGCAGGGCCGCGTCCACCCGCTTGATCACCTTGGTGATTTTGCCGGCCTCGTCCCGTCTGAAGCTTACCTTTTCCTGACCCATGCTCCAGCGTAAATACTCGTCGCTTATTCGGCTCATAGCAAGGGCTCCCCTATTTCATCCAGCAATTCATTGGCCTCTATTATGCCGTATTCTTTCTCCAACGCGAATATCAACGCGCTGTCACGCCGTCGGCGGGGATCAAGGCCGGCAAACCCTCCGATCCTGAGCAGGAGCTGGGTTTCATCTACTGATAGCCGCATCCCGAAGGCGATGGACAATACGGCGTTGCGCGTGGGCTTCCTAACCCCGCTCCAAATCTTATATAATCTCCAAGGCCGCTTTGGGTGGCAATCTGGGCAGGGGAAATGCCCTTTTCAACGGCAAGCGACCTCAGATAAACATGCAGCGGCTTATCGAACAGCTCGTCCTTGTATTTTTCCAGATATAGATCCAGCCTTTTTGTCCCCTTGCAGTTCTTCATGAGGATGTACGTTGTTATCTTCATGCAAATGACCCTCCACACAGCGGCTCAATATAGGTTTATTATAGCATAATATGTGCCGGATTAAATGGACAAAATGTCCGTGCCTTACGGGGCGGCGAATGCTATCCTTATTACGATGGCAAAAGCGCTCCCTCAGAAGGCGAATATGTGATAACAGGGCTGAAAGCGCCCGAGGGGG
>SAMEA3663260__coassemble_3377_pt1 | contig 3630 bp, 4 predicted proteins | sample SAMEA3663260__metabat2_low_PE_003 | metagenome-assembled genome bin SAMEA3663260 (sample SAMEA3663260) | pig gut metagenome | biome: pig gut; feature: pig-associated habitat; material: faeces | place: China | collected 2013 | reverse complement strand
GGTGACGACGGCTGGGTGCTTGTGCGTCCCGGAAAAGGGCTTAAGGGCTGCAGCGTGCGCGCGGAAAGCTTTAGGGAAGAATACGCCAAGGAGCTTTGCGATATATACAGCGAGAAGATACGCTCTATACTATCGGACGACAGCAACGGCAAGGTATAAAAAGCATAATAAAGCCGGTAGCATGCCGGCTTTTTTTCTTGACCAAAGACTGTATCCAGCATACAATAGCAAAGTATGCTGCATTTGGCTTTATTAGCCAGGATTAGGAGGAAAATATGCTTAACGTCGTTCTTGTTGAGCCTGAGATACCGGAAAACACCGGCAACATATCGCGCACCTGCTCGGTTACAGGGGCAAGGCTTCATCTTGTCAGGCCGCTCGGGTTCAGCGTGGACGATAAGCATCTTAAAAGAGCCGGACTTGATTACTGGCAGTATCTCGATATAACGTATTATGACTCTTTTGAAGAGGTTGAGGCAAAAAATCCTGACGCAAGGTTCTTTTTGCTTTCCACGCACGCTACGCGCTCATATGCAGACGTTGAGTATCATGACGGTGACTTCCTTGTATTCGGCAAGGAGACGGCCGGACTCGGGCCAAGGCTGCTGGAAAGAAGAAAAAGCGACGCTGTGCGCATACCCATGCTCAATGACAGAAGATCGCTCAATCTTTCAAACTCCGTAGCGATAGTGCTTTATGAAGCCTTGAGGCAAACGGGCTTCAAAAACATGCGCTGATGAAGATTAGCGTAAAGCATAAAAAGAAAAATACCAAAAAAGCTGAAAAAACAGCTATTTTATGCTTGACATTGGGAAAAGTATTGGTTACAATTAACCCTGCGTGTTCGTTAGGATAATGTGTTTTGCGGCCACAGCCCCGGAAGCTTAACTGCAATCTCAATGCGACGCGAACATTAAATTACCATAGGAGGAACGCCATGAAAACCTATATGGCAAAGGGCGAGACCCTCGAGCGGAAGTGGTACGTTGTGGACGCAAACGGTATGGTGCTAGGCCGTCTTGCATCTCAGGTAGCCGCTATCCTTCGCGGAAAGCATAAGCCCATATATACTCCCCACGTTGATACCGGGGATCACGTAATCATAGTCAACGCATCCAAGGTCGTGTTGACCGGCCGCAAGCTTGACGGCAAGAAGTATGTCCATCACACCGGTTATCCCGGAGGACTTAAGGAAGTCAGCTATCGTGAGCTTCTCAACAAGAAGCCCGAGTTCGCTGTTTACGAAGCAATTCGCCGCATGATGCCCAAGGGTCCTCTTGGCCGCCAGATGCTCACCAAGGTCCGCATTTACGCGGGTCCTGAGCATAACAACGCTGCCCAGAAGCCCGAAGTCCTCGTGCTTAAATAAGCGGGAAGGAGATTGAATTATGGCTATCATCACCCAGTATATCGGAACTGGCAGGCGTAAAAAGTCTGTTGCTCGCGTTCGTCTGCTCCCCGGTACCGGTAACATCACCGTTAACAAGAGGGATCTTGAAGACTTCTTCGGCCTTGAAACCTTGAAGATGATCGTTCGCGCTCCCCTCCAGCTGACCAACACTGCTGCCAAGTTCGACGTAGTCGTTAACGTTCATGGCGGCGGCACCACCGGCCAAGCCGGCGCTATCAGGCACGGCATCTCCCGCGCCCTCATAGTTGCCGATCCCGAGCTGCGCTCTACCCTTAAGAAGGCAGGCTTCCTGACCCGCGATCCTCGCATGAAGGAAAGGAAGAAGTACGGTCTCAAAGCCGCTCGTCGCGCTCCGCAGTTCAGCAAGAGATAATCTTACAATCAGCTTTATTCAAAGGCTTCAGCTTTGGCAGAAGCCTTTGTTTTTTTGCTAAAATTTGCTTCAAAGCATATTAAAAGGCCTTAATTTGCGTGTTTGCCAAAAATGTAATATAATACTTTTTATATTTTGCATATTTTATTTATTATGATACCCAGCGCGCGTTTATGCGGCAAGGAGGATATAATGAGCAGACTATTTGGTACCGACGGTGTAAGGGGCATAGCGAACGCGGAGCTTAGCTGCGAGTTAGCCATGAAGATAGGCGCAGCGGGCGCATATGTGCTTACAAGCGATGTTCACAACCCGCGCATACTTGTAGGTCAGGACACGCGAAAATCGGGCGATATGCTCGCCTGCGCGCTCTCCGCGGGCATATGCTCAATAGGCGGCGATGTTATAAACGTCGGCGTAATACCTACGCCGGCAATGGCTTATCTTGCGCGGCTTTACTCGGCTGATGCGGCGGTAATGATAAGCGCCTCCCACAACACCATGGAGTATAACGGCATAAAATGGTTCGACGGCAGCGGCTACAAGCTTTCCGACGAGCTTGAGGACAGGATAGAAGCAATAATAAAGAGCAACGAGCCGATGGAAAAGCCAACGGGGAGCGAGGTCGGCAACTGCCTTGCAGCACCCAGAGCCGTTGAAAAATACAAGGAGTTTTTGAAATCCTCTGCAACTGAAAGCTTTGAAGGCATGACCGTTGTGCTGGATTGCGCAAACGGCTCCGCCTCCGGAATAGCTGCCGATGTGTTCAAAGAGCTTGGCGCAAAGGTAATATCATGGGCTGACGAGCCGGACGGCTGCAACATAAACGATCTCTGCGGCTCAACGCATCCCGATAGCCTGCAGGAGCTTATGACGGAGCGCATGGCGGACGCCGGCTTTGCCTTTGACGGGGATGCCGACAGGGTGATAGCTGCTGACGAGATGGGCAACATTGTTGATGGCGACAGGATAATGGGCATATGCGCAAAGGAAATGAAGGCCGAGGGCAGGCTTAAGGATAATATGCTTGTCGTCACTGTGCTTTCAAACCTCGGATTAAAGCTTAGAATGAAGGAGCTTGGCATAAACGTTGTTGAAACCGCCGTTGGCGACAGATACATAATAGAGCGCATGCGTCAAAAGGGCTATACGCTGGGCGGCGAGCAATCCGGCCACATAATATTCTATGATAAGAATACCACAGGTGACGGTATGCTCAGCGCCATACAGGTGATGAACATTTTGGCTAAGACAAAAAAGCGTTTTTCAGTGCTTGCCGATGAGGTGCCGATACTTCCGCAGGTAATGGTAAACGTTATAGTAAAGCCGGAGGATAAGGCCGCAGCGCTTGAAGATGCGGATATGAAAGCCGCAATAGCAGACGTTGAAAAGAGGCTTGAGGGCGAGGGCAGGGTGCTTGTAAGGGCTTCCGGCACGGAGCCGCTTATAAGAATAATGCTTGAAGGCAAAAGCGAGGAACAGATAAACCCGCTTGCCATATCCATAGCAAGGATACTTGAAAGAAAGTATGGCGGAAGGATAAAATAAGACCAAATCAATACAAAATATAAACGGACGCGGTAAAACCGCGTAACAGCCTGTCGATAAACCATTGGGTTGTTAAGGGACGCCTGCCCCTTAAGCTTTATTCCGGCTCTGACGGCACACACGTCAGAACGGATGAAAACCCAGAGGTTTTCGTACCTTGCGGGTTTTTCCGCCCGGGAGCTAATGCGAGAGGCAAAACCCGTAAAACTCAAAAAAGTGGCGTTCAGCCACTTTTTCGACATTCTGAAAGCCCGATTTCTCGGGCTCTGATAATGATTTTTCCTTATTCCTTCGTAAA
>SAMEA3663260__coassemble_1479_pt1 | contig 6385 bp, 6 predicted proteins | sample SAMEA3663260__metabat2_low_PE_003 | metagenome-assembled genome bin SAMEA3663260 (sample SAMEA3663260) | pig gut metagenome | biome: pig gut; feature: pig-associated habitat; material: faeces | place: China | collected 2013 | reverse complement strand
AGGCAAAACCCGTAAAACTCAAAAAAGTGGCGTTCAGCCACTTTTTTGACACTCTAAAGCGGGCTGACGCCCGCTTTTTGTGTTGGTCTTGCTTGCCGCGGTATGCTATAATCCAAGCATACCATCACTTGACAAGGGCATACAAACCATGAAGGCCTGCTTTGGGGCGTTTCTGTGTCCCCTTGTCAAGTGATGATAACCATATCGGAGGTATGCAGATGTTTCGGATAATGGTGGTAGAGGATGATGTTAACTCAAGACGGCTGATGCAGGCCGTTATAGAGCAAAATGGCTACGAGGCTATTCCGGCGGCGGATGGGGTGGAGGCGCTTGAGCTTATGGATAAAAAGCACGTCGATCTTATCGTGCTTGACGTTATGATGCCGCGCATGGACGGATATGCGCTTGCAAAGGAGCTTAGAAGCGCCGCAAACAACGTGCCTATACTTATGGTGACCGCAAGGCAGAGCGCTAACGATAAAAGGGAGGGCTTCCTTTCGGGTACGGACGACTATATGGTGAAGCCGGTAGACGAGGAAGAAATGATGCTGCGCATAAGCGCGCTTTTGAGAAGGAGCAGGATAGTCAACGAAAGAAAGCTCACCATAGGCTCGACTACGCTTGATTATGACGGGCAGACATTAAGCGATAACGGTGGCGAGCGCGAGCTGCCGCCAAAGGAGTTCATGCTGCTGTACAAGCTTTTGTCATATCCCAACCATATATTCACAAGGCGTCAGCTTATGGATGAGATATGGGATATGGAAAGCAACACGGATGAAAGAACGGTTGACGTGCATATAAACAGGCTGCGCGAAAAGCTTAAGGCGAATGAGGATATCGAGCTTGTCACCGTGCGCGGACTCGGCTACAAGGCGGTGAAAAGGCAATGAAGAAGCTTGGCGCGCAGATGATGATAGCAACGTTTACCGTGATGCTCGCAACAGCGGTGCTTACGGTAATAGTGCTGCTGCTGCTTGTGTTCCTTGACGCGCTGCCGGAGGTGAAATATCCGGCTATAATATGGCCGATGGTGGCGCTTGGCGTGTGCGTTGTTGTCGGCACGGGCATAAGCGCGCTTTTGACAAGATGGTACTTCAAGCCGATGAAGCAGCTTATAAACGCCACAAGAAGCATAGCCAAGGGCGATTTTACCGTAAGGGTAGAGGAATCGAGCGTTAACAACGAGCTTGGCGAGCTTATGAAGAGCTTCAACGTTATGGCGGAGGAGCTTGGCAGCACGGAGCTTTTCAGAAGGGACTTTATAAACTCATTTTCGCATGAGTTCAGAACGCCTATCGTGTCGATAAGAGGCTTTGCAAGGCAGCTTAAAAAAAGCGACCTTACGGACGAACAAAGAAGCGAATATACGGACATAATCATAAACGAATCGGACCGGCTTACCAACATGGCCTCCAACATACTTACGCTGACAAGGCTGGAGAATCAGCAGATAATAACCGACATAAGCACCTTCAGGCTTGACGAGCAGATACGCGCATGCATACTTCTGCTTGAAAAGGAATGGAACAAAAAGAATATAAACCTTGATATAGAGCTTGAAGAGGTGCAGTTCACATCAAATGAAGAGATGCTGGCCCAGGTTTGGCTGAATCTGTTTTCAAACGCTATAAAATTCAGCCGCGAGGGCGGGGATATAAGGGTATACTGCGGAAGGATGGGCAAGAACGTGCGCGTTGAGATAGAGGATCACGGCGTGGGCATGGATGCAGAAACAAAAAAGCATATATTTGAGCAGTTCTATCAGGGCGCGGGCTCGCGCGCGACCGCCGGCAACGGCCTTGGGCTGACTATTGCAAAAAGGATAGTTGAGCTTGCCGGCGGCGAAATAAATGTTGAAAGCGAAATAAACAGGGGCGCGCTGTTTATAGTTGCATTGCCCTCGCAAAGGGGTTGAGCGCATTAAAACAAGTATGCTATGGCGACAGCTGAAGCGGCGGCCGCTCCGTCTCGGCGGGGACAGGCGCTGCGGAGGCGGGGGACACGTCCGCAACGTTTGCTATGGCTTCCGCAAGGAACTCCGCCGCGTTCATAGCCTGTTCAAGCGTGTTTGCGTTGTGGCCTATTTCCGCAAGCAGGCAATGGCTTGAAACATGCTGGTTGTAGCGGCCGACCTTTACGCGTATGTTGCGCGCAAGCTCAGGATGTATCGAGGAAAGGTATTCGCTTATCGCCTTTGCAAGCGCAAAGTTGGATTGGAAATCGGGCATCTCGTCAAAGCCGGCGCCGGTCGCGCCCTCTCCCGTGCCTACAACAAACATTATCCTTGCGCTTTCTTTACCGTTTACAGTGATATAATCCGCCGCTTTTTCGGGATCGCGCCCGTATGAATCCCTGTGCAGGTCAATAAACAGCTCCAATGAAGGATACTCTTTTTTGTATTTTTGCATGGTGATGAGCGAGCGCGAATATGCCGTGGAAAGCTTTGGCGGCTCATGGTCGGTGGTATCGTGTATTGCCGTTATGCCATATTCTTCTTTAAGCAGTGCGCATAGCCTTTCGCCGACGGCGACAACGTTCATGCTGTTGTCGTGCGTGCGCCACTTTGAAGATGGCGTATAAGTATGCTCCTTTGTTGGGAAATAGGCTTCCGTTGCGTGTGTATGGTATATCAGTACCGTTGGCTTATCAGAGGATAAGCCAAGCGAAGCCGGTTTTTTCCCTGAATCTATCTTCATAAGCTCAAGCAGCACCTTATGGCTGACGCCTTCATCTGCGTCAACCCTGTCAAGCACTATCTCAATCTGAGGCATATCGCTCGGTTCAGGCGTTTCTATCGGCTTTGAGGCGCTTCTTGCGTGTATCAGCGCAGCCGCGCCAAGGCCTATCAGCGCCAGGGCAAAAAGCATGACGCCGAAGCGCTTTGCGCTGCTGTGCTTTCCTGCGGCGTGTATGCCGCGCTTTCGTTTTCTCATGGGCTTATCCTCCCCTCGTTAATCGTATGAGGGAGCATGCCCACTTATGCGATAAGAGAACGCACCTCCGCGTAATCCTTACCGAACAGGCACATGTTTATGCCGTCCGCCAATATGGTGCTTGTACATTCTATAAGCGAATCTATCTCCTTTGGCGTAACTATAAGCTCGCCTGTTTTTTCGGATATAGCCTTTGCGGCAAGCTCTTTTATCTTCTCCTCGTTGCCTAAAAGCCCAAGCTCGGACGCTATAAGCCCTATCGTATCCCGTGATATCGTGCTTGCGTACACAACAAGCGGCACTCCTACTGCTATAACGGGTATGCCAAGGCTCGCCTCGTCAAGCCCGCTCCTTATGTTGCCTACGCCCGCGCCCGGCTGTATTCCGGCGTCGCAAAGCTGTATTGTGGAGGCTATGCGCTCTGTCCTTCTTGAGGAAAGCGAATCTATGGCTATTATGAGCGAAGGCTTGGAACGCTCCACTATGCCCTGTATTACCTCCATAGTCTCTATGCCCGTTACCCCAAGAACCCCGGGGGAGACGGCGCACACGCTTCTTACTCCGTTTGGTATGGCGTCCGGCATGTATTGCTTTATGTGGCGGGTAACGAGTATTTTTTCGGCCGTCTTTGGGCCGAGCGCATCAGGAGTCACGGCCCTGTTGCCAAGCCCGACAACAAGAACTGTGCCCGATGCGCCGCCTTTATCTATAAGCCCTGTAAGCTCCGCTGAAAGCGCCTCGGTAACCGCTTTGATAAGCTCAGACTCCCTCAGCACGAGGTCGGGAGCCTCTATGGTTATATAAAGGCCCTTGCTTTTTTGCAGCGCGCTTGCCGCTTCGTCGGTATCAATCTTTATGCGCGATACGGAATAATGCTCGTTGTCCGTCCTTTCTTCACTGACCCCGTTGAGCGCGGAATTTGATTCGCGGGCCTCCATAGCAAGGTCTGTATGTATATTGCCGTACATTTTGCTCCTCCTTATTGGGTTAAAATAGACTCTTTATGTAGTATGCGGGAAAGCGGCGCACAATATTTGCGAAAAAATCGTGCGCTAAGCACGAAATATGCTTGCAAACTGCAAAAGAGCGTGATATAATGTCCGATGTTCGAGTAAAAATAACAAGGGGGAAACCGTTTTGGCAAACCATAAGTCCGCTTTGAAGCGCGTCAGCGTGACCGCTAAGAAAAATCTCAACAATCGCGTAATTACGTCCCGAGTCAAGACCGCTATAAAGGGCTTTGATAAGGCTCTTGAAAACGGCGACAAGGCTGCGGTAGACGCTGCTTATGTCAACGCTGTCAGCATCGTTGATAAGGCTGCCGCCAAGGGCGTTATACATAAAAATAATGCCAACCGCAAAAAGGCTCAGCTTGCCCTTAAGCTGGCCGCAAAGGCGAACTGAGCTTTAGCTCAGCTCAAATGCGAATAAAAGCCGATCCATATAAGGTCGGCTTATTTGCGTTAAACTGAGTTTTGATAACATCATACCACAACGAGCATAAGCGCATGTATCAGCGCGTCTTCGGCCCTGGCTTTTCCCGTAAGCTGCATGGTCGTGACCTCGGCCAACGCCAAAGCCGCGTCCGCAAGCCCCTTTAATTGCGCATTGGTGAGGCGCTTGGCGCTGTCGCTTACCCTCCATGCATAGCCCGGGCTTACGCCAAGCCGCCTGGTTATCTCGTCCTTAGCCGTGCGCTTATCCAAAAGCTCGCGCGCCTGTATTGTAAGCTTGGCTTTGTCCCTTAGGCGTTCGGCTATCATTATTGCCTTTTCGCCGTTTTCCATGAGCCCGTTAAGCGTTTTCATTCCGTCCGCGACCCGTCCGGCTATAAAGTGATCCAGCACCTCAAACACAACATAATCTATATCCCTTGTAACGGTTTTTGCTATTGCTTCTTTCGTTATTTCGTTGCCTGCTCCTGCATAATCGCTTGCTTTGTTAAGCTCATTATAGAGCGCGGCGCTGCCGGTTCCGGCAAGGGCCACAAAAAAGCCTGCGGCGTCATCCGTAATGGGCGCGCCTATAGCTTTAGCCTGCTTTTGTATATAGCGCTTTGCTTCAAGCTCGGTAAGCGGGCAAAACTCGACAGCCCTGTTCAGCTTTGCCATCGCCTTTACAAAAGCCGCCCTTCCGTCTGCCTTTCCCCTTATAAAGAATATGAGCAGCGTTGTATCGGGAATGTGCTGAACATATTCGGCTATTTTTGCGGCGTCATCGTCCTTTGGCAATGAGCGGCACAGCACTATGCGCCTTTCCGCCATAAACGGCAGCGTTTCGCAGGCGGCTATAACATCGTTTGCTGAGGCTTGCTCCAAAACATCCATATTAAGGTCCCTGAGCGCCGGATCTATAAGCGCAATAATGGAAGCGAGGGTGTTCTCCTTTATGAAGTCCTCCTCGCCGTGCAGAAGATATGCTCCCGAAAGGGCGCCCTTGTTGGCCGCTAAAATAAACTCATTGCGTTCCATAAAAATATTATATCCAATATCCGGCCATCCTTCAAGACTTCACGGAACAATAAGCGTAAGGCCGGCGAGCAGTAGGAATACGGAAGCCATTATAAGCTTTTTACGCCTTGGCATAAGGCAATAGCGCGACAGAAAGACAATAGACGCAAAGTACAGCGCGCAGCCCGCGCCGCCAAAGCCGTTAAGCTCGATAAGGGAGCAGGGAAGCTTGGCAAAAAGTGCGCTCACGGCCTCGCTTGCATCTAAAAGCAGCCTTGCAGGTATGGCTATGAGCTTGCCAAGAGGGAATACGATATATGACAGCACGACTGAGCAAAAGCTGAGCACGAGTCCTAATGTGATAAGCGGAACTATGAATATGTTCGCAAATACGGAATAAAGCGGCAGCGTACCGAAAAAGGACAGCGTGAACGGCAGCGTGCCAAGCGTTGCGGCAACGGTGACCGCCGCCGGAGCCATAACGGAAGGGAGTCTTTTCATTATCGGCGCATACAGCATGGCGATGCCCAAAACGGCGGAGAATGAAAGGCAGAAGCCGGCAGAATATACGCTTAACGGGGCGATAAGCACAATTAGCAAAAATGCGAGCGACAAAGAGGAAAGCGTGTCCGCCTTCCTTAAAAACAACGGCGCAAACAATATGCAGGCAAACATTATAGCAGCGCGGACAAGCGATGCCGGAAAGCCTGCCAACGCGCAGTACAAGCACAAAAACAGGCTTACCGATACGGCTCTAAGCTTGGCCCTTGAAGCCGGTATAACGTACATTATCGCGGCGGACAGCGCGGAAACATGCAGGCCGGAAAGCGCGAGCGTGTGCGATACGCCGACCGTTCTGAAAAGCTCCCCTTGAAAATACTCAAGCTTGCTCCTGTCGTTAAAAAGTATGGCCCTTGCGATGGGGGACGCTTCAATAAAAAGCTCGTCGCAGCGTGAAGCGAGCTTATCGACTATCAGCCCTGCAAGCTCCGACCTGCC
>SAMEA3663260__coassemble_1084_pt1 | contig 7778 bp, 6 predicted proteins | sample SAMEA3663260__metabat2_low_PE_003 | metagenome-assembled genome bin SAMEA3663260 (sample SAMEA3663260) | pig gut metagenome | biome: pig gut; feature: pig-associated habitat; material: faeces | place: China | collected 2013 | reverse complement strand
GTATAAGCGGCTCATACGGGAACACCACCGTGCCTTCCGTCATGGCGTATATCTCGCCCGTAAAGCGCATATCCGCAAGCAGCTTCAAAAAGCCTTCGTCAAACAGATTGAGCGAGCGAAGATAGTCTATATCCTCCTTGGCAAAATGCAGGCCGTTTATGTAGTCCACGACCGATTCTGTACCGGCCATTATGGCATAGGCGCTGTTGTCCCGCTGCCTAAAGAACATATCGAATACGGCCTCGTTTTTGTCCATGCCGCACCTGTAGTAGCCATACATCATGGTAAGCTGGTACAGATCCGTCATCATGGTCAGATTACGCTGGGAATTGATCTCGTTCATTTATTCGTTATCCTTGTCTTTTTCGTCCGCACTCCCTTTGTCTTCGCCATCGGCTTCGGCTTCATTTTCATTCTTCACCTCTGCCCCGGCCCCGCCTTCAGCTTCGTCCGCCTCCTTGTTATCATTATCTTCGTTATTCTCACATTCGCTGCAACCACTCTCTTCGCAGCTTGAGCAGGCGTTTTCCGCTCCGCTTATGCCGGCTTCAACAGCCAGTTCGGGCGCCGGCCACATCAGCCTGCCCTCCTTTTTCTCCTTTACCGCACGAATTATGAAAAACGCCATAACGGCTATAAACAGTATCCCGCTCAGCGCCTGCGATACCCTTACCCCGTCCGTAAGCCCGTCGGCCGAGGGCTTGATTATCCAAAGGCTGTCTCCCCTCAAGCCTTCAACGAACATTCTTTCAAACGAGTAAAGCACAGCATAAAGGAAGAACGTATCGCCATCATGCTTCATGCGTTTTCTTGTGAGCCAAAGCACTATGAATATGAGCAGGCACCATGCCGATTCGTAGAAAAACGTTGCAAGGTGCAGATGCGCGCCGTTAGCGGCCGTTGCGCAGGCTGTGCAAAGCACCTTATCAAAATAATGAGCGCCCTCTATCGGTACGCTTATCGGGAAATACCCAAGTATCGGATGCGCGGCGAGCATTTCCGGCGTTACAGGCAGGCCATACGCTTCCTGATTAAAGAAGTTTCCCCAGCGGCCTATCGACTGCGCCAGCACAAGCCCGGGGGCAATTATATCCGCCAGAGTAAGAAACCTTATCTTCCTTACCTTTGCAAAAATGAACGCCGCAATAAGCCCGGCTATCACCGCGCCGTATATCGCAAGCCCGCCTTGCCATATGTAAAGCACGGATATAGGATCGTCCTTATATGCATCAAGCGCGAACAAAACGTAATAGAGCCTTGCGCCAACAACTCCCGCAGGAATTACGGCAAGGCACATGTCTATCACCGTGTCCTTTTTAAGCTTTTTTCTTCTTTCCTCGCTGTATGCGAGAAATACGGCAATTATCATGGCGACAGCCATAAGTACGCCGTACCAGTATATGTCTTTACCGAAAAGGGTAAATGCCACCCTGCTTGGCATGGTCATGCTGCAAATCCTCCTGATCACATTTAGAATAATCAAATATGTTAATCCGGCCCCGCGTCTGCCATTATACACCAATATTACTTATGGGGCAATGCCGCCTATATCCACAAGCGTTTCAGGAGCCGCCGAATCCTGCTGGTTAAAGTAATATGTATATATCTCCTCCGCCGCGGAAACGCTCCATGCGCCCGCATAGCCTGAAGGTATGCATATTACTATAACAAGCTCAGCTTCGCCCTCTCGCGGGGTATAGGATACGAACCAGCTCGTGTTCTCTATATCTATTGAGTTTATGCCTATCTGGGCCGAGCCTGTTTTACCGGCTATCCTGTCAAGGTATTTTTCTCGAAATTCTTCCGAAAAACCTCCCGCGGCCGTACCGTGATCCTCCAACGACACAACGCCCTTCAATCCCTGCTTTACGGCGTCCCAAAGCGCGTGCCATTCCGCGCTGCCGTCGCCTATCGTGGCATATACGTCCGCGTTTTTATCCTCAACAAGGTTGCCGTTCGTGTCAACTATTCTTTCTACTATGTTAGCATCATATACGGTGCCTTCGTTTGCAAGCGCGCACACATAGCGCGCAACGGCTATAGGCGTGACCAGCGTAACGCCCTGGCCAAAGCCCGCGCGTATGGTCTGCGTAGGCTTCCACTGTATCTCGTTGAGCAGGGTAACTATTTCGCTCGTCCAGTTCTGCGTTATGCTATAGCCTTCCGGTATACCAAGCTCGTCGCTTAGTATCTTTCGTATTTCAGGTCCCTTACCGTCAAGGCCCTTGCCGTCTTGCAGCATCATCAGCCTTAATGCGCATGCTCTAATCGCGGCATCGTCAATTTCCATGCTGCGCCTTGTAACGTATTCCTTTAGCCTTTCCCTGATGCTGTTATATATAAGCACGGGAAGGCTGGTCTTCTGGCGGCTTATGCTAAGTTCGCCGTTATCGTCAAGCAGCTCGTTATCAAAAAGCACCTTCTGGCCGCCGCCTATGCCGGTCATTTCGCCTGTAAGCTCAATGTTGGTCTTTTTGTCAAGCCCGAACTTGCCTATCCATTCGTTGAGCTTATCTATACCCATTCTGTTCGCTATCTCACAGAAATAATAGTTGCAGGAAAACGTTAACGCCTGAGTAAGATTTATGTTGGCATGGGCGCTGTGGTCACGGTAGCTCCAGCATCTTGGCGCGCCCTGCTTCTGCACTTTGATCTTACCGTCTTCATCTCTTGTATAGAAATAGTAGTAGCCGCCGTCATTATGGTCGTTTATCAGCTCTTCTATGCCTACTACGCCCTCGCTGACGCCGGCTATACCCGTAGCCGGCTTGAATATAGAGCCGGGCGCGTTGCGCTCCGATATGGCCTTGTTTCTAAGAGGCGTCGTCTTGTCAGCCCCGTCTCCAAACAGGTAGTCGGCCTGCTCCGTCGTCAAGCCCTTCATGAACCAGTTCGGGTCAAACGAAGGATAGCTTGCCATTGCAAGCACCTCGCCGCTTCTCGGATCCATAACGACTATTGCTCCCGTGGCAGCAAGGTCTATGTCTTTGCCCTTATATTTCTGTTCCTTTTCCGGCTTTTCCGCGTCATCAGCTATAAGCTCCTCTTCCTGCCTCCTCATTTTTGCTATAAGGTTTGCAAGCGCAGACTCACACTTTGCCTGAAGGTTAATTTCCACCGTCAGCATAACGTTGTCCCCGTCCTTCGCCGGTGTGGAGGAAAGCTCCCTTGTTATGCTCAGGTTCTTGTTTATTTCAACCTCTCTTGAGCCCTGACGCTGCTTCGTGGCGCCGGTCAGATAGGCCTCCATTGTGTACTCTACTCCGGAAACGCCTATATAATCGTCATTTGAATAAGCGAGCCCGCTCTTATCGGTCATTTTGACCTGATAATCGCCGTCGTCGCCCAGTATGTAGCCGCCGTTGTCATCCTTGAGATAATACTGCTTAAGCTCATCGCGCTTATAGCCCATCGATACGAGCTTTGAGGCGCTCACCGTATCGGCGCTTTTTGACAGGTACCCCAATATATGCGCCGCCGTTTCGCCCCTCGGGTAAACGCGCGTTGTGCTTTGCGCTATCTGCACGCCCACAAGCTCATCCGAGCGTTCAACTATCTCGCTCACTACTTCCTGGCTCACGTTGTAGGCTATAGTCACCGGCTCATACGCCCTGTAGTTATTCAGCGCGACCTCCTGCCTTATCGATATTATCTTATTGGCCTGCTCAAATGAGAACTCCTCCGGTATGTACCAGTTTTTTCTGAGATAGTTATATGAATATTCGGCAGTCGGCCACTTTTCCATATTCCATGTGGAAGGGTCCTTTGGCGTTTTGCCGTAGCCGTCCGGATCATTTATAGTGATGCCCATAGCCTCGCAGAAATTCTTGTAGCGTATGCGCCTTACCCTTTCCTTGGCCTCGCTGCTTTCTACGCCGCTTATCCTCCAGTCAAAGGCTATACTGCCGTTTTCGTCAAGCACTATGTAGGAGGCGTCTATCGTGCTGCCTCCGCTTTTTTCTATTATGTCTATGGCCTTTATAAGCGATTCCGTATATATTGCGGAATCGTACTTTGTGCGGTTGTCGGCATTTCTTAAAAACTCAACATTGTAGCAGGTTTCGCTGTAAGCAAGCACAACGCCGTTCCTATCCATTATCTTGCCGCGCTCGCCCTTTATGGCTATGGTCTGGGTGGAACGGTTGTCCGCGCTTTTTGCCCAGGCCTCGCCCTCTTTTATGGTAAGCGTGCCAAGCCGGTATATGAGCGCGCCCATCATCATTATCATTAAGACGCATATGATTATTAAACGCGATACCGGTTTTTTCATTTAACGCCTCCCTGAGCATGGCTGTCATGCTCATATGTGCGTTCCACCTTAAGCTGGCTTGCAAGCGCCCGCCGCATTATGGCGTGAAACAGCATGCACACCGCCGCCGAAAGCAGTGCGCAGGGTATTATGTATGTTCCAAGCACGGCAAAAAAGCTGAACCTTGCGCCGGATAATGCCGAGGCCACAGCCATAACACATTCCTTGAATATCGCCCCCGCCAAAGCCACGAGCGCAGGGATTATTATATTGTCAGCATAGTATTTTTGATAGAATATCCCGCCTATCCAGCCTGCGAACATGTAGCCCATTGCGCTAAGGCCTATGCGCGGCGAAAAGAGTATATCCGCAATAAGCCCTGTGCACAGGCCGATTATGGCTCCGCTCTTCATGCCGAGCAGCACCCCTAAAGAGGCCGCCATCGCCATAAGCACATCCGGCCTGATGCCGCTTATATTCACCTTTGCAAAAAACACCGAATCAAGATACAGCCCCACAGCCATTGCAACAACTATATACAACCTGCGCATAGGCTATTCCTCCGCCGCTTTAGGCACAAGCACAAGCACCTCTTCAAGATGCCCAAAGTCCACTGCAGGCTCTATTATAGCATTTGACTGCGAGCCTTCGGCCGACCTTCTTGTTACCTCGGAAACGGTGCCTACCGTTATGGTCTTGGGGAATATGCTGCTCATGCCGCTTGTAACTATCTTATCCCCCGGCACAAGGTCAAAGCCTGAGGGCAGGAAATAAAGCTCAAGCTGGTTATCGCTCGTCGCGCTGAAGGAGCCCCTTACAACGCCTATATCCCTTGTGCGCTCCACCATAACGCTGACCTCGCTTGAAGGGTCGATTATAGCCGTGGCCTTGCTCCAGTTCGCGCCTACCTCTATCACCCTTCCGATAAGCCCTTCCGCACAAACAACAGGCATGTCCTTTTCTATGCCCTTGTTGCGCCCCGCGTTTATGGTAAAGGTTTCAAACCAAACGCCCTGGCTGTTGCCTGTTACAACGGCTGTAACGTATTCATAGTTTTCAAGCGTTTCAACATAGTTCAAAAGCTTTTTGAGCCGTTCATTCTCAGCCTTTAGCTTGGCGTTTTCATCGGCAGCCTGCTCAAGCTGGGCCATGCGCACCTGAAGCTGCTCAAGCTCCTTGTCGGCGTCGCTCGTTTTGAACACCTTCTGCACGAAGCTGATTATGCCGTTTGACGCTTTTGCCGCAAAGCTCTGCACAGGCTGTATTACTGAGCCCAAGGTACTTTCTATCCAGGATACCGACCTGTCCGCGGAGGTTACAAAAGCCAATATGCCCAAAAGCAGTATAGCTATGAGCATAATGATAAGCGGCTTGTTTTTAAGTATTCCGCGCATGCCGGCGTCCTTTCTATAATAATATCTTTTAACGTGTTTATTATAATAGTTTGCAGCCGCACGCGCAAGGCATTAGCACAAAACGTCACACTAAGTTAAATTAAATAAACAGTATCAGGCGTATACAGGCGATTCAAAGCTATCCGCGTCTTCGCTCAGCTTAAGCGCGCCAAGCGCCACGCAGTACATGGGATCCTCGGCAACGGTTACCCTAAGCCCCGTTTCATGCGCTATAAGCTTGTCAAGCCCCCTCAGCATGCTTCCGCCGCCGGTAAGCACTATGCCTGATTCTATTAGGTCCGCAGAAAGCTCCGGCGGTGTCTCCGAAAGCGTTTTTATAACGGCCTCTGTTATTTTTCTTACAGTAGGCGCTATCGCGTGGCTTATCTCGCCCGAATTGAGCGTTACCGTTTCCGGAAGTCCGGTCTTTATGCTCCTGCCCCTGCACTGCATGCGCTCTGTTCCGCCTATGAGCGCCGCGCCGAGCTTGAGCTTAACGTTTTCGGCCGTCTTTTCGCCTATTCTTACAGAATACTGCGCCGCAACATACTCAACTATGGCTTCATCTATGTTTCTGCCGCCCGTGCGCACGCTCGTTTGCGCCGCAATGCCGCCAAAGCTTATCACAGCCGCGTCGGATGTGCCGCCGCCTATGTCCACTACCATGCTGCCTACAGGCGCAAACACGTCTATTCCGGCTCCGGCCGCCGCGGCTATAGGCTCCTCAAGCACAAGCGCTTCCCTTGCGCCGCATGCCCTTACGGCCTCGCTCAAAGCCCTTCTTTCAAGCATCGTGGCGCACATGGGCAGGCATATCGTCAGGCTCGCTCCGGCGGCGCCCCTCCTTCTGCCAAAGGCCTTTATAAAAAAGTCCGTCATCATATCGCTCACGGCGTTTATGTCGGCAATAACGCCCTCCTTCATCGGGTAAATTATGTTTACGCCGCCAGGAGTGCGCCCATGCAGCATTACCGCGTCCTCTCCGCTGGCTATTATTCCTTCGGCTTTTTCCTTTTCGCTGTATACGGCGGCAGCCGTTGGCTCATTAAGCGCTATCCCCTTGCCCTGTATTGCCACAACAGTGTTTACTGTGCCAAGATCCATGGCGGCTGCTCTTGAAAAAAGCCCGCTTTTTGCAAACAGCATATTATCCCCTCCTGTTTTCCCTTTTATGGATTTATGGGAAGGATTATTGCCTTAAGCGGACAGGTTTATACAATACTTATTTTGCGGTATTTATTTATTCATATCCTCCGCAAAGGCTATGCTTTTTGCGCTAAGCTCCGCCCATGCCGGCCTGAAGCCCGCGCGTATAGCATTCCTTGCGCTTTTTATGTTAGACCACGCGCAGCAGTAGAAAGGCACCCTGCCCCTTTCTATTATCTCAAGCGCGAGCCTTGAGGTAAGCGCGCTGGCTATGCCCATTCTTCTATACTGCGGCAAAACGTCAACGCCTATCTGCCACATATCAAGGCAATCCGCGCTGCTTCCGGCAAGGCCCACAAGTTCCCCATTATCGTATGCGCCCACGCCAAGCACGTCAAGGTGCTTTCTCTTTTCGCACAGCGCGTTGCTCCATTCGGGGCGGTACAGGTCGGCCAGCGCGTCTTTTTCCAGCAAGCGAAGCGGAAACGGGCAGGCACGCGCCTGAAGCCGTTCGGGGTCGGGCAGGAAGTATTCGCCGTCGTATACAGGCGCAAGGTTCAGGGGCGCGAGCGCGCGGGCGAGGGAAACAATCCCGGCGGCTTCGAACGCGGAATGACCGGGAAAGGCTTCCATATGCTTCCGGGCGAGCGGAAGAAGGTCTTCGCGCCCGGAAGCAACGGTGGCATGCCCATAGCTGACGAAATCCAGAAGCTGCGGGAGCGCGAGGTATTTTCGCGCTCCCAGCCGCTTTTGGGACGGGAAAACCGCGTTTTCGGAGGAAAGGAAGTCCTCCGGTGCGCAGCAGCAATCCACGGCCGACTGCCTGAGGGCAATTTGAAGGATTTCCTTTCCTGTCATCGATTTCACTTCCCGGTTACGGCGATATACTTTTCGAGCAGCGCGTCAAATTCGTTCAGCGCACTGCGAACCGGCTCGGGCGACGACATATCGATGCCCGCCAGTTTCAGCGCGTCGATGGGATAGAGACT
>SAMEA3663260__coassemble_827_pt1 | contig 9148 bp, 8 predicted proteins | sample SAMEA3663260__metabat2_low_PE_003 | metagenome-assembled genome bin SAMEA3663260 (sample SAMEA3663260) | pig gut metagenome | biome: pig gut; feature: pig-associated habitat; material: faeces | place: China | collected 2013 | reverse complement strand
ATAAAGCTTAAGGGGCTGCCGCCCCTTAACAACCCCAGTGTTTTTTGACAGACTGACTAGCGGCCATAGGGACCGCTCGTTTTTACAATATAGTATGGATAGTAGTCTATTCTTTGGTTGCCTTTTTGTTCATTATGAGTATAGGCAGAGCCGCTATGCATGCTACTATTGCCGCCGCGAGGAATACCGAATATGGCGGCACAAAGTTATCGCCGTTAAGGCCCATGGCGTCAAGCCCTATCATTAGCGATATCACAGGCCCTACTATCATCGGGAGCAGCACCATAAAGCACATGCGCACGCCCTGATAGCGGCCTTCGTATCCGGAAGGAATGTAGTTTTGGAACGTTGATGTGAAGCTGCCCGTAAGCGAGAGTATGCCGCCCATCATAAGCGTGCCGCCGATATAAACAGCAAGCGTTTTTGCAGGGCCGGACATATATTGCAGCAGATAGAAGGAAACTATGCCGGCAACGGTTATTATCAGCAGCGGCATGCGGAAGCGCCTCCTGCCGAATCTATCCGAAAGCGCGCCGAATATGCCGGTAAATACCGCCGAAGCTACTATTATTACCGCCATAGGCACAACAAAGCCGTCGCCAAGTCCAAGGGTTATGCATAAAAAGTTGATAAGATATGAAAAGAATGTCTGCTGCGCAATGCCGATTATGCAGGCCGCAGCAAGGCATATATAAAGCATGGGATTGCCCTTTACAACATCAAATCTAAAGCCATAAAGGAAATCTGAAAACGCCGCCTTTCCGCTTATCTTTTGTATATCCCTGGAATCCTTTAGAAAGAATATGGCTATTATGCCGGCGAGCAGAGGGATGATGCCAAGCGTTATGAAGAATGTGCTGTTTGAGGCGGCGCTTGGGTCATACATGCTGCCAAGGCCTATAAACACTATCACAACTGCGAACACGGGCAATACGGAAAGCGCCGAATTTACGCGGCCTCTGTTGCTGGGGCTGGTGTTATCCGCTACCCATGCGTTGAAGGCGGCGTCGTTTGACGTGGAGCCTGCAACGGTCATTATGCAATCGAACACAACGAGCAGCGTGGCTACAAGCGCCAGATTAGCCTCGGTAACGCTCATGGGAAGCAGGGCAAACAGCATTATCGTAAATCCCCATGCTATATAGCCGTAAGCTATGAACGGCTTGCGCTTGCCTGCCTTATCGCAAAGGCCGCCGGCTATTACCGTTGTTATCGTTGCGGTCAACGCAGAGAACACGACCATGAGCGTGGTTACAAGATACGCCATATCGGCCCTGCCGGAGTTTGAGAATATATCCTGGGCAAATGTGGCGAAATACATGTTTTCAACTATCCATGCTATTTGACCTATAAGCCCGAAGAATATGGCTGAAAACCATATGCGGCCGGAGATCCTGCCATGAGCATTGCTTTCCATATCGTTTGACCTTCCTTATTATTATATTGATATACGACATAAGGATTATAGCATACGGCGATATCAAAAGAAATAAGCCGCAAAATGTTGTTAAACAAGCTGGTGATATGATAATATATGCGGCGGAAGCTATTCGGGGGGTATTAAAACATGAACATACTTGTTGTAAACGATGACGGGATAAGCACAAACGGCATAGCAAGGCTCGCCCAAATGGCAACGCAGCTCGGCAAGGTATACGTTGTAGCGCCTGCGGGGCAATGTACCGCAATGTCAATGAGGGTCACGGCGTTTGAAAGCATAGCGATAAGCGAATACGACTTCCCCATAAAGGGGGTAGAAGCCGCATACAGCGTAGGCGGAACGCCGGTGGACTGCGTTGCCGCGGCAATAAGAAGCATATTGCCGCAAAGGCCGGACATAGTTTTTTCCGGAATAAACGAGGGCTATAACGCGGGCTTTGATATAGCCTATTCAGGCACTATTGGCGCCGCCATGGAGGCGCTTATGAACGGCATACCGGCAATAGCCTTTTCTGCCGAGGAGAAGGGCCGCTTTGATATATGCGATAAATATATTCTTGATATAGCCAAGGAGCTTATTACTGTGCCGATAGCAAAAAACGAGCTGTGGAATGTGAATTTTCCCGGCTGCGGAATGGAGGGCTTTAAGGGCATAATGCGGCAAAGGAGCGTAGCAAAAAGCTGCTATTACAACAACAGGTACATTAAAACCCGGGCAGACAGGGGCTTTATGTTAAAACCCAAGGCAGATATAATCACATTGGCCCAGGCTGATAAGGGCAGCGATATAGAGGCGCTTTTGAATGGGTATATATCCATAGGCAAAGTAAAAAACATGCTTATATGATGCAGAGCATATACGCTCTTGCCAATTCGGGGGATGTGTGATATATTTATTCAGGCGAAAAAAGACGAAAGACGTTTTTGCGCCAAACACACAAATACCCTTAAGGGTATAGCTTCACAGGCGAAAGCCGTGAACATAATTTTTATGGAGGAAAGTACAAATGAAAAAGATTCTTGCACTGGCCCTTGCGCTTATAATGGCGCTTGCACTGTGCGCCTGCGCTCAGAACGACGTGCCCGCGAATACTGACAAGCCGGTGGATAACACTGCTCCTGCGGACACTCAGGCTCCTGCGGACACTCAGGCTCCTGCGGACAACACCCCTGAGAAGCCCCATTTCGACAAGCTCACCCTTGAGTTTGTTCCTTCCAAGGATGCTGACGTTATAATCGCCGGCACCAAGAACCTGCCCGAGCTTGTTAAGGCCGAGATGAGCAACCTTGGCTACGACATCGACGAAGTTGACATCACTGTCGGTACCAGCTACGATGCTACCGGCGAGGCTATGTCTGCCGGTTCAATAGATATCGGCTGGCTGCCCGGCGGCACCTACGCCCTCTATTCCGATGATACGGAGGTTATCCTGACCGCTACCCGTAACGGCCTGTCCAACGACAGCACCGAGCCTAAGGACTGGAATGGCGAAGCCAACGCCACCCAGAAGAACGGCCCCCAGGTAACCTACTATCGTTCCCTCATCTACGCTACTCCTTCCGAGTACGGCAGGAAGCTTGCCGAGAAGGTAAACAACGGCGAAGCCCTCACCTGGGACGATCTTAACGGCGCCCGCTGGGCCGTGCAGAAGACCTCCTCTTCCGCCGGTTACATCTATCCTTCAATGTGGCTGATGGCCAACTATGAGGGCAAGAAGATATCCGATCTTGAAAACGTTATACCTCTTGATTCCGGTTACGGCACCGCGTTCTCCTATGCCGCTGCCGAGCAGGTCGATATCATCGTTTGCTATGCCGACGGCCGTAACGACTACGAGGCGAGCTGGGTACTGCCCACCGATCAGCAGGATTCCACCGGCAAACAGGGCATGGGCCGCAGCGAGTCCATATGGAACGAGCTTAACGTTATAGGCGTTACCGACGGTATCTATAACGACACCGTTGCCATCTCCAAGGCCAGCCCCTTCTATACCGACGAGCTTAAGGCCGCCCTGCAGGATTGCTTCATCAACATAATCAACACCGATGAAGGCAAGGCCATATTCGATGTTTACAGCCACACCGGCTATGCCAAGGCTGTAGATTCCGATTACGACGGCGCACGCGCCGCCCTTAAGGCCGTTTCCGACTAAGGTAAAAGCTATAAAGCGCCCTGCGCATACAGGGCGCTTTTGCCTTTATTTGTAAATGCATTTGATACATACAACAAGCCGGGTCAAAAGCGCTTCAAAAGAACAAAACAACGCAATATAAAGATATATTATTAAAGAAAGAGTCGCAGCATGATTAAATTTGAAAATGTGTATAAGACTTATCCAAACGGCTTTACGGCACTGAAGAACATAAACCTTGAAATAGAGCAGGGCGAGTTCGTTGCCATAATAGGCCTTTCCGGCGCAGGCAAATCCACCATACTGCGCTGCATAAACCGCATGCACGATGTTACAAAGGGCGAGCTTACCGTTGATGGCGTTGACGTAAACACCCTTAAGGGCAAGGAGCTCAGGCGCTACAGGCGCAAGGTGGGCATGATATTCCAAAGCTTTAACCTTGTATCGAGAAGCACTGCCATAAAGAACGTGCTTACGGCAGATGTGCCGGACATGCCATTTTTCAGGGTGCTGTTTGGCATATTCACAAAGCAGCAGAAGATGCGCGCGCTTGAAAGCCTTGATAAGGTAGGCATTTTGGATAAAGCTTATACCCGCTGCGATCAGCTTTCCGGCGGTCAGCAGCAGCGCGTGGCCCTTGCGCGCACGCTCAACCAGAACCCAAAGATAATACTTGCGGACGAGCCTGTGGCATCGCTTGACCCTATAACGGCCAAGCAGGTTATGCAGGACTTTGTGCGCATAAACAAGGATTATAAGATATCCATTCTTCTTAACATACACCATGTTGACCTTGCGCTTAAGTATTGCGACAGGGTGATAGGCATACGCGCCGGCGAGATAGTGTTTGACGGGCCGGCAAGCACCATAACTCAGGAGCAGATAGACGAGGTCTATAACGGAGCCAAGGTACCCACGATGGGTGAGGGCGAGGGCGAGATTCCCCAGATAAACAAGTGAGGGCTGACGCATGGAAAAAGAAAACACTGCTGAGGTATTGAAGCTGACGCTGTATGACCGCGTGTTCAAGCCGCAGAGGATAGTGCTTGAAAACGGCCATACGGTGCTGCGCAAAAGGAGCCGAACGCCAGCTATAGTGCTGCTGCTTGCGGTGGCGGTATATCTTTCGCTTAAAGCGACAGGATTCAGCATGAGCGTGGTTATAAACAAGTTTTCCAAGATGCTGGATCTTTTGGTCAAGATATTCCAGCCGAATTGGGAGTTCTTTCCTAAAGTAGTATCGCCGCTTGTTGATACCATAAAGATGTCCATATTAGGCACGGTGATAGGCTGCGTTATCGCGCTGCCCGTTGCCATACTTGCATCGAGCAATATAAACAAAAACATTGTCGTGGTGAGCATATTCCGCTTTATATTGGCGCTTATAAGGACGCTGCCTACGCTTATAATAGCGCTGGTGTGCGCGCTGATATTCTCGCTGGGTACGTTCTCCGGCACTATAGCTATTGCGATATTTACCTTCGGCATAGTTGCAAAAATGCTTTTTGAAAGCATAGAGACCATAGACATGGGGCCGTTTGAGGCTATGGAGGCGCTGGGCGCAAACAAATTCCAGGCCTTCTGGTCTGCATGCGTGCCGCAGATACTGCCCGTATATTTGAGCCACAGCCTGTATTGCTTTGAAATGAACGTAAGGGCATCGGCGATACTTGGCTATGTCGGCGCCGGAGGACTCGGCATAACCATAAACGAGCGTATAGGCTGGCGCGATTACAACAGTCTTGGCATGGTGCTTCTTTCGCTGTTCGTGGTGGTCGTGGCAATAGACTTTTTCAGCGAATACCTGCGCAGGAAGCTGAGCTGAGGAGGGCATGATGAAGAATAACAAAACAAAGACCAGACCAACGATAGAAGAAATAGAGCAGACTATAGATAAAAAACTGACTGCAGCCGAAATGTACGCAAACAGGCCGCGCAAGTGGCTGCTGTATATGCTGGTGGCGCTGTGCATAGCGCTGCTCGTCGGCTGGTCATCGAAGGATATAAGGTTCACGGGGCTTACCGCAACCGGTACAGAGGTTGCAAAGGGCGTGCTGCATGGCGTGTTCGGGCCTGACTTCAACCTTATGTTTGGCGGGTCGGACACTGACGTGCCGTACCTGCTTTTGCAGACGGTGGCAATAGCCGTGCTTGGCACGCTGATAGGCGCAATACTTGCTATCCCGTTTGCCTTCCTTGCATCGTTCAACATAATGCCAAAGCCTGTGGCTTATGTTGTGCGCATAATCATATTGATGATAAGGACCATACCGAGCATCGTATGGGCGCTGATGTGGATACGCGTCACCGGACCCGGAGCCGCATGCGGCGTTATAACGCAGTCCGTATGCTCTATCGGCATGATATCCAAAATGTACATCACCGCCATTGAGGACCTTGACACGCATATACTTGAAAGCCTTGACGCTATGGGCTGCACGCCGTTTCAGAAGATACGCTATGGCGTTATACCGCAGCTTACGGCAAGCTTCATATCAACGACCATATACCGCTTCGATATAAATCTTAAGGACGCTACTACGCTTGGTATAGTCGGCGCGGGCGGAATAGGCGCATCGCTTGTGCAGTGCCTCAACAGCCGCCGCTGGGCAATGGTAGGCTCGTTTGTGTGGGGGCTTATGGTGCTGGTGCTTCTGATAGAGTTCGTATCGACAAGGATACGAAGGAAGCTTGCCCACGGGGCATAAGAAAAAGTGCTTTTCAATGCCTCCGCATTTATGTGCAGAGGCATTGTTGTTAAATTGGAGCTATGGATAAAAAGCTGACTGTTTATTATACAAGCGATGTACACGGCTATTATTCGCCGATGGATTATGCAACGGGCAAAAGGACGGCGTCAGGACTTGCAAACTGCATGAGCGGCTTCAGCAATGCCGCGAACACGCTTATAATAGACGGTGGGGATATTTTGCAGGGCAGCCCGCTGACCTGCTATCTGTACAGCAAAAGAAAAAACGGCGAATGTGCTGCCGCAAAGCTGATGAACATTGCCGGATACGACTTTGTTACGCTTGGCAACCATGATTTTAATTACGGCAAGCATGAGATAGAAAAGTATACTGGAGAGCTGAACGCACGCTGCCTGTGCGCCAACGTTGAAGGAATAGCCAATGTTGAAAAAACGGCCGTGATTACGCTTGAGAACGGGCTTAAGGTCGGCCTTACCGGAGCCACGACACACTATGTAAGCATGTGGGAAAAGCCTGAGAACCTTGAAGGCATAACCGTAAGCGATGCGTTTGAAGCGGTAAAGCGGGCGCTTAACGAGCTTAAAAGCCAGGGCGCGGACATTACGATATGCATATACCACGGCGGCTTTGAAAACGACGTTGCAACGGGAAAAAAGCTGTCGTCAACCGATGAGAATCAGGGCTGCAGGATATGCGAAGAGCTTGATTTTGACATACTGCTTGCCGGGCATCAGCACATGGCCGCCGAAAATGCTGTGATAAACAACACGTTCACCTGCCAGCCGGCGGACAAGGCGAAGCAGTATATAAAGATGGAAGTAAGCGTCGGCGAGGATAAAAGGGTTAAGGCGGTATCGCGCCTTATGGACGCCGGAAGCAAAACGCATGAGGCTGCAGAACGATACATCATGCCCATTGAAGAGGATAATGCGAAGTGGCTCGATACTCCCGTCGGCCATCTTGACATCGCGCTTTTGCCATCGAGCCATATAGACATGGCTGAAAACGGCTCGTACATAGCCAACTTTTTCAACCAGGTGCAGCTTGACGCATCCGGAGCCGATATTTCGGCTACAAGCCTTGCAAACACGGTGAAGGGCTTTAATAAGGACGTGACGATAAGGGACATAGTGTCAACATATATATTCCCTAACACGCTTAAGACCGTGCTTGTTGAAAGGAGCATACTTAAAAAAGCGCTTGAAAGAAGCGCGGAGTATTTTTCAATCAATAACGATGGCAGGCTGACCGTGAGCGGGGCTTTTTTGAAGCCCATAGAGCAGCACTTCAATTTTGATTATATTTCGGGCATAGATGTGACGGTGGACGCAAGGCGAGCCTTGGGGGACAGGGTGATTTCAATCAAGTATAATGGCTGTGAGCTTGAGGACGGTAAAATGCTGAAGCTGTGCCTTAACAACTACAGGGCTTCTGGCGCGGGCGGGTACGATGTTTACAAAAGCTGCCAAACGGTGCGCGAGCAGCCTACAGAGATAGCCGAAATGATAATAGAATATGTTCTTAGCCACGGAAGCATAACCGTGGATAGAACAAGATGGCTTAAAGTCATATATTAAGGCGCGGCTGAGGCCGGGGCCGTACTATAAGGAGTCAAAGTCAATTATGAAGAACAACGTGTTTAATGTAGTGCTTTTGCAGGCATTGCCGGCATCCGGCAAGTCTGAGGTCAGGAACTTTATGGCGCATGTTGAGCCGAAAAGGCTGCAGGAGGAGTTCCACATAGGCGAAAATTTGCAGCTTGATGATTTTCCCTATGTGCACATGATGCGCCGCATAGACGACGAGCTTGCCGCCATGGGCTTCGACAGGGTATTCTACCCGGGCGAGGAGCCGTTTAAGGACGGAAGGGACTGGGGAACGCTGTGCAATCTTTTGAACGAGGATTACCACGACCTGATGAACAGGAACGTTATAAAGTGCGATTCCGCGGCGCAGCTGCTTTTTGCAAGGATAGACAGGGCTGCGCTTGCGGCGGGCATTATGCCGAGACTCGGGCTGCTCGATGAAAAGGTACGAGCCAAGCTGGCCGGTATACTTGAAAAAGAAGCAAGGAAAATGCTTGATGAAAAGCATGCAGGCTATCCGGAAAGCTTTGATAACAAGACGATAATAATCGAATGTGCAAGGGGCGGGCCCGACGGGGCTGAGATGCCCTTGAGCGGCACATTCGGCTACCAGTATTCGCTGCCTATGTTCTGCCCGGAGATACTTGAGAATGCCGTTATTCTTTATATATGGGTAACGCCGGAAGAATCGCGCCGCAAAAATGCGGACAGGGCCGACCCAAACGACCCCGGCTCGAACCTGCACCACGGCGTGCCTATGGCGGTGATACTGGGCGATTACGGCTGCGATGACATGGAGTATCTTGTTAACAATACGGAGGTTGAAAACACGCTCACCATAGCGGCGCACGGCAAAACCTACCATATACCGATCGGCATATTCGACAACCGCGTGGACAAGACGTCATTCCTGCGCGCCGAGCCGGACAAGTGGGACAAAGCTAAGGTCGATGAAGTGACAAAGGCGATAAAGCACGCAACGGATACCATGTATAAAAGCTATAATAAATAAGTCGGCCTGTGACAAAGGCGCCCCTGCCTGATTCGGGCGCCTTTGGCCTATACGACGCGACAAAAAAGTTTTCCCTAAAATCGGGCATATTTCGCATTATAATCAATATTATGCGAATTTATTTGAAAAAAGCTATTGACAACAGATGAACGGTTTGGTATCATGTTCAAGCGCGCTGAGGGAACGGACGAGAGTGCGGGACTTAGGGCGCGGGGCGCACCTTGAAAACTATATAGTGCAAAAGATCGAGAAACAAGCAAGTAATTC
>SAMEA3663260__coassemble_771_pt1 | contig 9550 bp, 10 predicted proteins | sample SAMEA3663260__metabat2_low_PE_003 | metagenome-assembled genome bin SAMEA3663260 (sample SAMEA3663260) | pig gut metagenome | biome: pig gut; feature: pig-associated habitat; material: faeces | place: China | collected 2013 | reverse complement strand
AAAGTTTGATAAAAAGTGATAGCATCCTCTAAAAGATGATATTTTCTGCATGCTTCCACGCTCCTTATTTTTTAAGATTTTTCTAACTGTTACTATTATACAATATGTTATGGTTGATTGTAAAATCAAGTTGGACACTTGAATAAAAAATCCATAGTGATTATTCTCCACGTGGTAGAATGAAGTCGCTGAACAACATTTGCCAAAGGAGGGCAATCACTATGGAATGCCAAGATTATAGCACAGTCGGCGCAGAAGGCAAGAAGGGACAGCACCTTGGAATGGCTGAACGCGGCGCCATCAAAGCCCTCAAACAGCATGGCCTCGGAACGCGTGCCATTACCATGGGCTTTTACAAACCGAAATGAATAATCCATTTGTTCTCAAAAACGGCTCTTATCATAAGCGCTTTTAATTCGGACAATCCGCGCCTGTTGTCAATAACCGCTATGAATGCGGGCATTGAAGTTGGCGGAATAAGAGTAACGCCTGTGTAAGCAAGCCCTTTTCCGGGAACATCAATGGTATGCCAAAAGAAATCTATATCGTTAAATTGAGCAACAATATCCTCCAGATAATCATCGTTAACAGATATGCAGTTGTATTTCTGCGGTTGGTATTCATCATATCTATGACCGTGCTTTGGAGCCTCCTGCATAATGCCAAATTCATGCTTTGCCAATTTGCCACCACCTTTGTTACCATCAAAAAAGGGCGGCAGTAATGATTATGATTACAGCCGCCAAGGCTAATATGCCCGCCCGTTTACCAGAGCTTTTCTGTGTATACTCCCTTTGCCTTGAGCTGACGGAGCTTTTCTACTACTATGGGCTTATCCTCTTTATGCGTAACGCCGAACCATGCATCGTGCGTGGATTCCACGCGCACGGTGCATTTGCCCTGCTCTACCGCCCTGCATACGGCCACGGGGAGGAGATCCTCATATTTCATGGGATTCGCTTCAAGCCCCTTGGCTATGTTATGGCGGAAGCTTTCATCGAGTATATCGAATATGCTGTTTGAAAAGCCCCAGCAGTTCATGGAAACCGTTGTCCCCCTGGGTATGGCTACGGCGGAGCCGTCATCCAGGGTGGCTATGGCTCCGGAACCGGACTTGGCTATGCGCATACGCTCGACTATGGAGCTTAAACGGCCTTTTTCGTCAACCTCGCATACGCCCCTTGTGACCTCGCCATGCTCGGGCAATGTGTTTTCAACAGGATAGCCTATGTTGATATGCTCATTTTGGCCGTGGGCAGAGGTGAGAAAACCGTAAAGACGCTTAAAAGCCTCCGGCCCGTAATAATCGTCCGCATTTATTACGGCGAACGGCCTTGCGCCCACCGCAGGACGCGCGCAAAGCACGGCGTGCGTGGTGCCGAGCGGCTTTTCGCGCCCTTCTGGGAGGGATACGCCCTCCGGCAGCATGGAAAGCTCCTGATAGGCATAATCAACTTTGATGAATTTTGAAACACGGTCGCCAATAGCGGCATGGAAGGCGCCGCTGATGCCCCGCTTTATAAGGAACACTACCTCGTCAAAGCCGGCGCGGTGAGCGTCGAACACGCTGAAATCGATTATTATATGGCCTTCGTCGTCTATGGGGTCTATCTGTTTAAGGCTGCCGTAGCGGCTGCTCATGCCCGCCGCCATTATAACAAGCACAGGTTTTTCCATTTTTTGAAAACATCTCCTTATCATGATTTTCAGGTTTGCTTCCTTGATTATAACACGGACAAAGCGATTATGGGAATAAGCATAGCCGCTGTATAAGCCAAAGAAGTGTGGGAATAATACAGCTATGATGCGTCGGCATGGCCGACAGCCAATAAGGAGGCATAAACAATGAAAAAAACGCTTATTCTGGTGTGTGCGGCTCTGCTTGCGGCGGCTATGCTTGGCTGCACGGGCAACAAGCTGCCCACGACACCGGCGCCTATGGTCTCGCCTACGGTCAAACCGAGTCCTGTGCAGACCATAGTACCTACGCCGACCGCTGCGGTTTCGCCAACGGCTGAGGCAAGCCCCACGGCAGGAACCTCTCCCGCGGCGGGCAACGAAACGATAGAGGGCTTTAAGGAAGGCGAAAAGATAGAGCCTGACAAGCTGCCCGAAAAGGTTACCGCTGCCATAAAGGAGAAATATGCAGATGCCAAGATAACCGGCGCCACCTACGCCACATATATGGAGGGGCAGACATATCTTGTTACCCTTTCAGGCGCGGGAGAGGGAGTGGACAAGGTGTATGTAAATCCCGACGGCACTATTATTCCCTACAAGGCGCAGTCTACAGCCAAACCATAAACATAACGGTTGGCGAAAAGGTGGGAATGCCCCCACCTTTTTCTGTTGCTGCCTGCTTACAAATACAGATTATCTTTTGCCGAAAAGCTTGGCCATAGGCTCGACTATGGCTGCAAAATCCTCTATGCTTTTGTTAAGGCTTTCAACATCAAACTGAGAAATAACGTTAAGCGCCCCATGCATTTCCTCAAGCGAAGCTTCAACATCGCCCAAAGCTGCGCTCAATGTGTATTTGCCCTGCTCTGCAAGCTCGTTTATGCTTTCGCTCATGCCGGCAAAATCGACCTGATTCAGCGTTTTTGCAACGCTGTTCAGCTCGCATGCAGCCTTGTTGGCGTTATCGAGCGTTGCGGCGGCCTTGGGTATAAGCACGCAGCACAGCACGGCTATGCTGACGGCAAATACGGAAAGCGCTATCATTATAACATAAGATCTTAAGCGGATAAGCTTTCTGTCGGCTTCGCTGTTTTCCGCTATGCGCCTGAGAAGCGATAGCATCTCTTCATCTTTTGGCAGGTTTGCTGCTGCGGTCTGGACTGCGGTTTCCATTTATTGCTCCTCCTGAATGATGATTGTATTAAGGCGGCAGGAATACTTAGTGCTGAAAAAGCTGAGCATGGCCTATGGCGGCTACTCTTCCGCCTTTACGCTGTTGCGGAAGGATTGCGGGGTCATAAGCTTTTGCTTCACAAAGTGGCGCGAAAGCGTCTTGGTATTATGATAGCCTACCTCAAGCGCAACGTCCATAACGCTCATATTGGTGGAAAGCAAAAGCTCGCTTGCCCTGTTTATGCGCACGGAATTGAGGTATTCGTCAAAGTTCTTTTCCACCTGATACATAAGTATCCTGTTAAGCTCAGGCACGCTCATGCCAAAGCGCGAGGCGGTGCTCTGCGCGGTAAGGTCCTCCTTATAATAGCGGTAGATATAGCGCACTATCTCATACGCCATGCGGCTTTCTTCCACCTTGCATATCTCGCCGACCCTTGCGTAGGTCTTTCTGTATTCGTTTATCCTCATGCCGACCCTTGCCGAAAACACCTTGGATATATGCGAAGCGTCAACATAGCCCAATATTTCCGCAAGCTCCTCCACCGTAAAATCCGTATAAAGAAGATAGTTCGCCGTTTTGCCTATGCGCATCTCGTTGCGGAGATCGACGAAGGAAAGGCCGGTAAGCCCCGTTATGTATGCGCTTATGCTGCCCTCAGACATATAAAACACGCGTGAAAGCATGGATAAGGTGAGCTTTTTGTTGCAGTGAGCGTACATGTAGCGCAGTATCTCGCTCCTGTCCGGAACATCGTCCTGCTCCATATAGCCGCTTGCGCCGCTGTGCGCGCAGCAGCGCTCATACAGCACAACAAGCTCGACCAGCTTGTTCATAACATATATGCTGCCAAGCGGCTTGGCCGCGCTTTCAAGTGTGGATTCCATGCCAAGCTCGTCCCTTAACGCCATGAACAGCCTTTCTATTTGCGCACCCATGCTCTTTTCGGGCATTATGACGGGGGAGGCCGCCACGTCCCGCATCCAGGCCACGGGAAGCCCGCCGGCATCGTAAAACGACTTCATCACCCTGTTGAGCGTGTCCAGATGATAGACAAGCAGGGAATACTGCAAAGGTTCCTCAACGGCCGTTACCGTGGTTATCTGCCACGGCAGCACCGCCACGAGCGAGCCGGGCGCGAGCTTATAGGGCTTTGACTGTATCGTTATTTCGCCGCGGCCCTTTCTTATCAGCAGGAAGCGCGCCTCCTGATGTATAAGGGGCCTTGTCGGCTTTTCTATGACCTCGTGATCGAAGCTTGCAAGCTTGCTTTGGTCAAGGCGCGACCTTGCCATGGATTGTATCTGCACTATGTCAGGCATGGGCATACTCCAAATAAATGCATTGCTTGGTATAACAATAATATATTAGCCTAACCGCCTATGCTTTTCAATATTAAAAGGACAAAATTGAGGAATTTTATTGTATTTTACTTTGATATAACAGTGTCCGAACATCGGGCGGCGGAGGCCGTAAAACGCGCATATGCGGCGGATATGTGTCCGCTGCCGGCGGAATGGGGAGCGAGCAAGAGCTGAAAGCAGAATCAAAAACGGCCGTTTATTACATTGAAAGCTCAAAGCGCGTGTCTCATGGCAAAATACAATAAGTTGTATAATAACATATAAGAGCAATATCACTATTTATCATCATGGACATCATGGAAAAACGCAAACAAAATAATACGGAGGTCAAAACAAATGGACAATATCAGGGTTGCTGTGTGGGGCTTCGGCGCTATGGGCGGCGGCATAGCCAGGGTGCTGCTCGATAAAAAGGGCGTTGAGATAACCGGCGTATGCGACATACACCCTCAGCGCGTGGGCAGGAGCATATTTGAGCTTTTGAACGTTGAGCGCGGGGACAGGAAGGACGTGCTCGTTTGCGACGACATTAACAAGGTAGCGGCAAAGGGCGCGGCTGACATATGCGTCATAGCGACGGACTCATTTACAAAAAAGGTGTTCCCCAAAATAAAGCTTGTTGTTGAAAACGGCATAAATGTTGTATGCACGGCTGAAGAGATGAGCTACCCAAAGGCCAACCAGCCCGAGCTTGCCGCGGAGATGGACGCCCTTGCAAAGGCCAACGGCGTATCCATACTTGGCACGGGCATAAACCCGGGCCTGATGATGGATCTGCTTGCGCTATGCCTTACCGGCTGCATGACCAATGTTGAAAGCGTGCAGTGCCGCAGGGTCAACAGCCTTTCGCCCTTTGGGCCGGCGGTAATGGAGGAGCAGGGCGTGGGCTTAAGCGTTAAGGCGTTCGAGCAGGGCGTTGAGGACGGCAGCCTTGCCGGCCACGTCGGCTTTGCGGAATCCGTTGGCATGATAGCGGAGGCGCTTGGCTGGAAGGTGGACAAATTTGAGCAGCAGATGAAGCCCATAGTCACCACCGTTGACCGCAAATCGCCCTATGGCTTTGCCAAGGCGGGAGACGTTGCGGGCGTGAACATGACCGGTCAGGGCTATGTTAACGGCGAGATAAAGATAGACATGATACACCCGCAGCAGATAGAGCCGGAGATGGAAGGCACCCACACCGGCGACTACATAGTGCTCAAGGGCACCCCCAACGTAAACATGGCGATAAATCCCGAGGTGGATGGCGGCATAGGCACCATAGCCATGATAGTGAACATGATACCGCACGTTATAAACGCGCGCCCGGGCCTTAAGACCATGCTTGACCTGCCCGTGCCGCGCGCGATAATGGGCGACATGCGCGACATGATAGAAAGATAAGGATAACTATTCAGCTTGGGCTGAACAACTGAAAAGATAGCTTAATGATTTTTTTCGGAGGCAAAAATGGCTAAAAAAGGCGACTGGGTATTGACCCACAGCATAGTGCTGACACCGGAGCAGAGGGCGGCGCAGGTACCCGAGGATACGCACAGGGTCCCCCTTGAAATGTGGATAAAGGGAAGGCTGACTGAAGATGCGGAAATAGGAGATACCGTTGAGATAGTCACAAGAACCCAAAGACGCGTTAAGGGCAGGCTTATCGAGGTGAATCCCCGCTATACTCACGACTACGGCGAGTTCGTGCCGGAACTGCTTGAGATAGGCGACACGGTGCGCGGCATACTTTTCGGAGGTGACGGCAAATGAAGGACGTAAGCTACGATGCGATAATGAGCCGCAAGGCGGAGATAATAAAGGCCGCCGTAGGCATGGATTATTCAAGGTTCGAGTCCGGCTCAATAGCGTTTGACTATGAGGGCATGATGAAGGCCACGGGCTTTGACATAAACGAGGTGCGCCGCATACAGGAAAGCTTCTCGATAGGCCACACGCCGCTTATAGAGCTTAAAAACATAACAGCCCTTGCGAGGAAGATGGCTCCCAAGGGGAAGGGCGCAAGGATATTCATTAAGGATGAAGCCGCCAACCCAAGCGGAAGCTTTAAGGCCAGAAGGGCCGCAACGAGCATATATACCGCCAGGGAGATGGGCTACAAGGGCGCGCTTGCCGCGACAAGCGGAAACTACGGCGCGGCTGTCGCCTCCATATGCGCAATGGCCGGGCTTAAGTGCATAATAGTGCAGGAATGCTACGATTCAAGGTATGTGGGCCAGCCCGAGATAATTGAAAAAGCCAGAAAGTGCGAGGCGTTCGGCGCGGAGGTCGTGCAGCTCACCGTCGGGCCGGAGCTTTTCTATGAGGCGCTGCGTCTACTTGAGGAGACAGGCTACTTCAACGCGTCGCTCTATACGCCGTATGGCATAATAGGCGTCGAGACGCTCGGCTACGAGATAGTTGAGCAGTTCCGCGACAGGTTTGGCAAGGATCCGGACGCGGTGGTTTGCACCAACGCAGGCGGCGGCAACCTTACCGGTACCGCAAGGGGGCTTAGGAAGGCCGGCTGCAGCGCAAAGGTAATAGCCGCAAGCGTTAACCTGAGTGGACTCCATATGGCAAGCGATACCCAGTTCAACAGGAAGTCCTTTACCACAGGCCACACCGGCTTCGGCATGCCCTTCTCCACCTGGCCGGACAGGAGCGACGTGCCGAGGAGCGCCGCACGGCCGCTGAGGTACATGGACCGCTACGTTACCGTTGCCCAGGGCGAGGTGTTCTATATGACAGAGATGCTCGCATCGCTTGAAGGCCTTGAGCGCGGACCTGCCGGCGATACGTCGCTTGCGGCAGCGTTCAGCGTAGCTCAGGAGATGGACGAGGATCAGTGCATAGTCGTTCAGGAGACCGAGTACACCGGCGCGGGCAAGCACGTCAATCCTCAGCTTGCGTTCGCCCGCAAGAACGGCATAGACATACGCTTTGGCGATCCTAAGGACGAGACTCCGGGCACAAACATAATACTGCCCGCCCATCCCTCGCTTATAAAGGCCCGCGATGTGGACATAGACCATATGCGCCGTTCGCTTATAAAGAACGCCATAGCAAGCGTACATCACGCGCCCACAAAGCAGGACATGGAATTCCTTGCTCAGGAGGTGCAGCGCGACGTGCCTTATGTTGAAAAGGTGATGGCGGAGCTTAAAAAGTAAGCGCCGGATATCCGGCGGACGAATGCCGCCTTACCTGATGCATAAAACGGGCGAGGCGGCGGACACAACATATTTTATCGGGAGGAGATCGAATAATGAAAAGAGAGGACGATTTTGAGAGCCGCAGGGCGAGCGTTGCCAATCTTAGCGACAAAGAGCTTGAGCAGCGTTTCTGGTCGCTTGCGGAGCAGATCGTAGACCCGCTTTTGAAGCTTGGGTATGAGAACACTTCGCCGGCCATAGAGAGGAGCGTGCTGCTGCGCATGGGCTTTTCATCCATAGAAGCTAAGGCAATAGTTAACGGCTGCATAGAGCGCAACCTGCTTGGCCACGGCGCAGGCAACGTTGTTTACAGGCTGAGCAAGGCAAGGAGCATGGACTATATAGAAGCCGGCAAGGCCCTTTGCGAAGGCAGGCTTTGGGACGAAGCCGCGGCGCAGTTCTAACGGAGGTACGGCATGAGCGAATATAAACTTGATCCGGAAAAGAATATCGACGTTTCCGAAATACTTAAGGACCTTGAGCATTATCACCCGCGCCGCCACGGCTGGACATGGCGCAAGCCGGCGCCCGGGCTGAAGCTGGGCCAATTCACATACGAGGATTGCTCCGAGCCGCTCAAGCGCAGCGTTCCGCTGCCGCCGGCGCACTACTTTGACGATATAGACCCGCAGCCGCTGCCGGTAATAACCACGGAAATAGCTTCCGGCCGCTTTGAGGACGATATACGCCGCATGCGCCTTGCCGCGCACCACGGCGCGGACCACATAATGGTAATACGCACGGCCGGACAAAGCCACTTTGACGGGCTTATAGAGGGTACCCCGCAGGGCATGGGCGGCATACCTGTTACAAGAAAGCAGGTACGCGCACAGCGCAAGGCGCTTGACATGATAGAGGACGAGGTAGGGCGCCCGATAAACTACCATAGCTATGTTTCCGGCGTCGCCGGGCCGGATATAGCCGTTATGTTCGCAGAGGAAGGCGTTAACGGCGTGCATCAGGATCCGCAGTACAACGTTATATACAGAAACATAAACATGATAAGGAGCTTTGTTGACGCCTGCGAGAGCAAGAAGCTGATCGCCTGGGCGGGACAGGCCCAGATAGACGGCGCGCACAACGCCAACGCCACGGCGAGGGACGCATGGAAGGTAATGCCCGAGCTTATGGTGCAGCATGCCATAAACGCCATATTCTCGGCCAAGGTAGGCGTGGATAAGAAGAACATCTGCCTTTCCACCGTGCCGCCTACGGCGACGCCGGCGCCCTGCATACACATTGACCTGCCGTATGCCGTTGCGCTTCGCGACCTGTTCCACGAATACCGCATGAGGGCGCAGATGAACACCAAGTACATAGAGTCCTCAACAAGGGAAGCTACCGTTACCCATGTGCTGAACATGATAATATCCAAGCTTACCAGCGCGGATATACAATCCACCATAACCCCTGACGAGGGCCGGAACGTGCCATGGCACATATACAACATAGAGGCCTGCGACACGGCAAAGCAGGCGCTTGTAGGCATGGACGGGCTTATGGAGATGGTCGAGCTTAAGAAGGACGGCTATCTCAGGGATAAGGCCAGGGAGCTTAAGGAGCGCGCGGTGCTCTTCCTTGAGGAGATGGTTGAGATGGGCGGCTACTTCAACGCGGTGGAAGCCGGTATGTTCGTAGACAGCGGCATGTTCCCCGAGCGCAACAACGACGGCATAGCAAGGAAGATAGACGGCGGAATAGGCGCAGGCACCATAGTCAGGCGCGAGGAGGACTACATGGCCCCCGTTACCGCTCACTACGGCTACAACAACATAGCCCAGTACGGCGCGGCCAACCCGAGCGACCTCATAGGCGGCTGCACGCTTGAAAAGCCGGAAAAGATAGTGTTCATAGACGAGCTGGACGAGGAGGATAACTGCAACGTGCGCATGGGCGAGGTGAAGGATTTTGCCCAGCCAGGCGCAAAGCTGATAAGGCCCGAAATGGAATGGCTCGCCGACGGAACGATAATGCTAACAATGTTCTTCCCCGCCGATAAGCGCATAGCCGAGGCTGCGGCGATAGAGTGCTGCCGCAAGATGGGGCTGACCGACATAGAGGTCATCTCCAAGGAGATAATGCACCCCGCGGAAGGCACGCGCATAGAGGCTAAGGGCAAGGTGCCATTCAGCATAGAG
>SAMEA3663260__coassemble_494_pt1 | contig 11803 bp, 14 predicted proteins | sample SAMEA3663260__metabat2_low_PE_003 | metagenome-assembled genome bin SAMEA3663260 (sample SAMEA3663260) | pig gut metagenome | biome: pig gut; feature: pig-associated habitat; material: faeces | place: China | collected 2013 | reverse complement strand
GCTGTTCTTCATAAAATCAAGAAGTTTTTCGGCAACGGGATTTTTCATGTTCTGACACCTCTTTATAGATAGTGATTGATTAAGTATAGCACGCGCAAGCGGGAATGTGCAACTTCCGCCCCTTCAATCGCCGGTTCTTTCTATGCTGTTCCTGCTCGAAAAGCCTTCGGGATAGCGTTTTTTCAGCTTTTCTATGTTGGCGGCGAGTATGCTTTCAAGGTCGGTATCAAGCGCGTATGCCGCTTCGGCAATATACCAGGCAACGTCGCCAAGCTCCTCTATAAGCTTCTGCCTGTTAAGCTCATGCCCATGGGCGAACCATTTTTTAACTATGTCTATTACCTCTCCGGCTTCGCCGCAAAGGCCCATTGCGCTGTTTATAAGCACGTCATTTCTGTTCAGCTTCGGGTTCATCGTGCTCAGCGCAAGCTTTTGATATTCGTTTACGGTCATATCGCGCTCCTTCTTAATATTCTCCGAATTCAGAGTCGAGCCCGCTGTAAAGCTCCGTAAGCACGGCATCGTCACCGTATTCGTCAAAAGTGCCGTCAAGAGCGTCAGGTTCTTCTATGGCGTCGGAAGCGTCAAGCGAAAGTTCGTCCGCCTCCTCCGCATCGCTCATAAGCAGCTCGCAGCCGATTATCTGCTCCGTAAGGTCTACTTCACCGTCGTTATTAAAATCAAACAGCTTTTTCATGCGCACATCCCCCTTTTACATTACTTTAATTATTATTTTAGCATATGCCGGGCAAAAAAGAAGCGGCAAAATGCCGCTTCTTCAAATCAGTGTGCAATAAATACTCCCTTATTTTACAAAGGTGCAGCCCGCGTCGAACTCAACGGTGCCCTTGTAGTTCTTTATAGCTCCTGTAACGGTTATAACATCGCCCTCGGCAAGCTTGTCCGCGCCTTCGCCGCTTAAGCGGAAGCACTGTATGGCATAGTCGTTGAGGCCGCCGACCACTATGGTTACGGTGATGTTCTTGTACTCATCGCTGTACGGGGTGTCTATTGACGCAATAGTGCCGGTGAGGGTCTTTACGCCCTTCATCTCGGTATCGGTAGGCCTTGGCGAGTGTCTTTGCTCCCGAAAGCGCATCGGCTGGTATGAGCACGCAGCCCTTATCGAACTCTATGGTGCCCTTGTAGTTCTTTATGATACCGAACACGGCTATCTCGTCGCCCTCGGCAAGCTTGTCTGCGCCCTCGCCGCTTAAGCGGTAGCACTGCACGGGCTTATCCTCTATGCCGTCGCAAACTATGGTTACGGTGATGTTCTTGTACTCATCGCTGTATGGGGTGTCTATGCTGCTTATAACGCCCTTGAGCGCGGTGGCGGTTACCATGGCGGCGTCCTCCTCGAGGGCGTAGGCATTTTCAAGCAGCTTGGACTGGTCTATAAACTCGCCCATGCCTACAAGCACGCAGCCCTTATCGAACTCTATGGTGCCCTTGTAGTTCTTTATGCTGCCCTCAACGGTGATAGCATCGCCCTCGGCAAGCTTGTCTGCGCCCTCGCCGCTTAAGCGGTAGCACTGCACAGGGTATTCCTCCATGCCCTTTACGGCTATGGTGACGGTTATATTGTTGTACTCGGCGCTGAACGGAGTGTCTATGCTGACAATGGTACCGAACAGCCTGAGCGTGCCTTCAAGCGCCGCGTCCTCCTCAAGCTCGTAGGCGGCGGCGACTATTTCATCATAGCTGGCGGTGCCAAGGTCAAAGCCCTTGGGGACTATGCGCTCAAAGCTCTGCTGCGCGCTGTTGCCCTGCTCGTCCTTTATGGTAGCGGTAAGGGTGTAGGCGGATTCCTCGGCGCAGGCCTCGTTAACGTCTATGGTGACCATCTTATCCTCGCCCATCCCGGCTACCGCAACGGCATCCTCGGCTCCGCTGTTCACGGCGGCGGTCCATTCAATCTGATAGGTCACGCCGTTTACCACAACAACGCCCACCACCTGATAATCAGCGGGGGTCTTGCTGGCGACGTTCTTGTATATCTGGTAGATATATTCCTTGGCGTTTTCAAGGGGATTTATGGCGTCCTCTTCAACAACAGGCTCTGTGCTGGGCTCCGTGCTGGGCTCGACGTCGGGTTGAGTTGACTCGACGGGCGCGTTGTTCTCTCCGTCCGTAGTGGCGGAGCAGCCCGCAAACGCCATCACGAACAGCGCAAGCGCTATCATACACGCGATTATTCTTTTCATCTTTTCTCCCTCTTTCGTTTAGTTAGATTTAGTTTGATTCTTTACTTCTTTACCGCAACGCCTTCCGGCAGGAACACATGCACCTGCTTAAAGCCGTTATGGCTGTCCACAACGCCTTTAACGTCTATGCGTTTGCCTTTGAGCGCCTTTGTTATCACCGGCTCGCCGTCTGCGTTTGTAAGCGCCTCAACGCGCACGCTCACTTCCGCGCCGGAGCTTTCGCAGCTGAGCGTAGCCTTGCCGTTATCCTCGATATATACGCTTTTTACCTTAAGCGCCTTCATCGATACCGTAGTGTCCATCAAAAGCTCGCTAAGCTCAAGCTCCTGCGCCCCGTTTTCACCGTCAAGCTTAACGGCGGCGCCTGCAAAATCAGCGGCCGTTATCTCGGCATAGCGCGGCTCGTAGCCGGAGGCTATTTTTTTGATATTATCGGGCGCGTCCGGCTTCATCTGCCTGTAGCTCAGGCCGGAAACCTGGTACCTGTCCCCGGCTTCATAATACTGCACGGTGCCGACTATCCTTGAAAGATTGCCGACGGAGAGTATATCAAGGCCGGCTCCCGACATGCCGTAGCCATAGTACACGCTCATGCCGTAGCAAAGCCCCGTCTCCTCGTCATACTGCTCAACAAAAACGCTGTTGCCGCCGTTTATTGTTATAACGCCCTCAAAGGCGACCTTCACGCCCTCGTAATCAGCTATGTTGAGCCTCAGCTCCTTTAACGTAAGCTCAACGGCGTCGCCATAGTAGAAATCCGGATCCTTCTCTCCCGAATAGATGTTGAGCTTATCCCGCCTGGCCTGCGCTATCGCGGCCATGCACACGGAGCCTAAGCGGTTGTTGCTTGACGAATAGGGAACAGCAAGCCCCTGCTGCAAAAGCTCTATGTTAAGGTTGCGGTAGCCGCCTGCGTCCTGCGGCTTATACCATACCCAAACAAGGCTCCTTCCGCCGGTGGAGTCAAGGTTCCAGCTCCCGTTGTCGGATTCTATCACTATGCTTCTGGCGTCGCTTAGCCTTTCCTTCGTAAAGCCGGCGGCCTTTTTGCCGTATTCCTCTATCTTCCCGGTGGATTCGGGCGTATCTACGCCTATAAAGCGGGCCTTCAGCACGCCGGAGGGGTCAACGCTTTCCGGCACGCTGAAGTGGACCGTGTCCCCGTCCACATAAGCAGCAACGGTAACCTCCTGCTTTGCGGTCTCGCTGCCGCCCATCTTCGCTTCGGCCGCGTAGTCTATAACCTCGCCGTTATCCTGAGCCTCTGTGCCGGCTTCACTTACAGCCGCATCAGCCGTTTGCTCCGGCGTGGCTGCCGCCCCCGCCATGCTGGGCAGTACATCCTGCGGCATGGCGGAGCAGCCTGCGATAAGGCAAACGGCCAAAAGCAGCGTCGCTGCGGCAAGCCTTTTCATATTCGTTTAACCGTGATACTCGCACTCGCTTATGGCGTCTTCAAACGCCTGCTCTATCATGGCGTCCGCATCGCCGCCATCGTCAGCGGTAAGGCACTTGGTAAGAAGCGCGCCTACCTGGTCGCGCGCGGTGGAAGAGCCGTTGAATGCGGGGGAGGTATAATAGTACTCCTCCTGCTCAAGGCAGACCTTTGCGCTGAGGGCGGATATGAATTTGCCGCCGTCAGCCTGGCCGAGGAAGGAAGCGTAGGCTTCGTTGTTCGCCACGCTCTTAAGCACGGGAACATAGCCGGAGGCCATTGAGAACTCCGCCTGGAAATCCACGCTGGTGGTCAGGTACTTGATGAACAGCCAGGAGGCCACTACCTCCTGAGCGTTATCCTTCTTGAATATGCATACGCTCGGGCCCTGGGAGATTACCTTGTTGTTGCCGTTGCCAAGCTGCGGAATGGTGGAGATGCCGACCTCAAAGGGATAGTTGCCGTCAGCATCGGCGGCGGGACGCTGATAGGTCGCGCCCGCGGAGGAGCCTATGGACATATAGCTCTTTACATCGCCGGTGGAGGTGAACAAGCCGGAGGTATAGGCGCCATAGAGCTTCTGGGTGGTCAGGTAGCCCTTCTGGTACCATTCGCGGAACATCTTGATAAAGCTGCGGTTAGTCTCGTTATTGAACAGGTAATGGTCGCCTGACGCGCTGGTGTATTCGGAGCCGTACTGCTCGCACATGGTTATGAACCAGTTGCTTTCGCTGTCATACCCAAGGGGTATGGAGTTGGGGTCAATCTCCTTTATCTTGGCGCAGGCAGCCTCCATCTCCTCCCAGGTGGTGGGTACGGTAAGGCCGTTGGCGTCAAAGAAGGTCTTGTTGTAATAAAGGACCTCCGTGGACTTGGAGAACGGCATGCTGTACATCAGCCCGTCGCCAAACTGGGCGCCTTCCGCATAGTAACCGGGGATGAAGTCGGCCTTCTGCTCGTCGGTCAGGCCGAGTATTTCGGTTGAACCGTCCGCACGGGCAACCTCTATCTGGCTGTCGATAAGGTTATCCAGCGTAGCCACGGCGCCGGCAAGGTTGTACAGCGCAACGTGGTCGGGATAGCAGTAAGCGATGTTGGGCTGGGTGCCGACGGTGATCTCGGTGCTGACCTGGTCGCGCACGTCGTCATAGCTGCCTATCTTCTGGGAATCGATATGGATATTGGGGTAGAGCTTGTTGAACTCGGCAATATAAAGGTCGAGAACGTCGCTCAGGTTGGTACCCATGGTATGATAGAAGGTTATGGTGACCTCGCTTCCGTCATAACCGGCTTCGGGTACTTCAAAGTTGCCCTTCGCCTTGGCAGGCTCTACGGGTGCAGGCTCGTCCGTGTTGGCGCCGCTGTTATCGGCGGGCCCGGCTGTCTGCTGATCGTTGTCCGCGGGAGTATTGCCGGCGCTGCACGCGGTCATGGCGACCGCGCCGAGCACAAGCATTACTGCCAGCATAATGGAGAGGATTCTTTTTGTCATTTGTGTTTTCCTTACCTTTCTTTGTTTGTCATATATGGTTGGCTAACCTTTTATGCCGCTTCGGCTAACGCCCTTCATTATATATTTGCGCAGGAACACGAACACCAGGAACAGCGGCGCCGACACGAGCGCGACAGCCGCCATCTGCACGGGATAATTAACATCGCCCGTAGTATCCGTAAACGCGTTCCTAAGTCCGTTTGTTATGAGCCTGTGCGCTTCATCGTTGGCCACGAGCCTCGGCCATATGTAGGAGTTCCACGCGCCCATCATCTTTAATATGGTTATCGATATAAGCGTAGGCAGAGAAAGCGGTATCATCACCTTGCACAGATATTTGAAGTCGCTCGTACCGTCCACCTTGGCGGCAAGATAAAGCTCGTTGGGTATCTGCAAAAAGTTCTGCCTTAAAAGATAGATATAGAATACGCTGACGAGGAAGGGCACGATAAGCACCGTGTATGTGTTCCTCCAGCCGAGCATGGTGACCGTGCTGTAATTGGTTATGGTGAAAAGCTCGCCCGGTATCATCATAGTAGCGAGCAGAGCCGAAAACAGAAGATCCTTGCCCCTGAATTCAAGCCTTGCAAACGCGAATGCAGAAAGTATGGTTATGACCAGCGAAAGCAGGGTGGACACTATGCCGACGTATGCCGTGTTAAGGAACAGCCTGCCAAGGCTTGCCGAGCTGAACGCCTCGGCATAGTTGCTCCAAAGCACCTTGTTTGGCCAAAACGTGGGCACGCTTTGCTTATATTCGGCAAGGCTCTTCAACGAGGAGTTTATCATCCAATAAAACGGGAAAAGCACCACCAGCGCCATGAATATGAGGAACAGATAGCAAAACGCCTGCGCCGCTATTCCTACTATCCTCTGGTGCGAACGGGCGGAGCCTATATCGCGCTCCCGCATAACTTTAATGCCGTCCATAGTACACCTCAATAATGCACGCTCTTTTTGCTTACCTGCAAATTGATGAGCGTTACCGCAAGAATTATCACGAACAGTATAAGCGCGGCCGCGCTCGCCCTGCCCTGGTTGTTGCTTTCTATAGCGTCGTATATAAAGCCGACCATGGTGTTGAGCCTGCCGGCATCGTCGGCCGGGCCCATGGATTCGCCGAATATGCCGATTATACTGGTGTATTCCTTGAACCCGCCTATAAAGCCGGTTATGACGACATACGCCAGCATTGGCGAAAGCAGCGGCACGGTTATCCTTGTGAATATCCTTGTTCTTGACGTGCCGTCCACCTTGGCGGCCTCATAATACTGCTTGTTTATGCTTTGCAGCCCGCCAAGCAGAATAAGTATCTTAAACGGCAGCGCGTTCCACACGATGTATATTACCATAACGGTTATGTTGGCTATGTAGGATGAGCCGTAGTTTATCCAGTTTATGGCCTTGCCGCCAAAGAACTCTATTATGTTGTTTATTATGCCGGCCGTTACCACTATCTCATTTTCGGTGCCGTAAAAGCTGCCTACGATATTGAACATTGCGGCAAACACCATGCCTATTGCGATAGAGTTCGTTACATACGGCAAAAAGAACACCGTTTGCAGCGGCTTTTGCAGCCACTTTATCGAATTGAGGAACACCGCCACCAGCAGCGCCAAAAAGCTGGATATGGGCACGGTAAGCACGCACAGCAGCACCGTATTCTTAAGGCAGCTGAGGAACCTTTTATACTTTACTACCTTTACAAAGTTCTCTACGCCTATTTGGAAGGTTTGCCCGTTTGCCGCCTCAAGCCCCCTGTACCCTTCAAGGAACGCCATGCGCACCGTGTTTATTATCGGCCATACCGTAAACACCAGCAGCAAAGCTATTGCCGGGGCCAGATACAGCCACGCCTTCCACTTCTGCTTGCTTTCTACCATTTTATTCCACCTCAAAGCGTATCCGCTTTTCGCTTTCCTTATCGAATACGAACAGCTTGTGCGGCTTTATGTCGAAGCGTACGGTCTTTGCGCCCGGATCGGCCTTTATATCGGAATTTATTATTGAACGTATAGTCTCGTTTACAGAAGCATCGTTCTTTGAAATTATGCTCATGTCCCTGCCCATTACCTCTATCCTGCTCAGCTCGCAGCCAAGCGCGCCGCTATCGTTAAGTATGAACCCTTCAGGACGCACGCCTATATATACCTCGCCGTCCGGAGCGGACTTGGTCCTGAGCACGGCCTCGCCGCCGATGAATACCGTATTGTCCTTTATATGCCCGCTGAACACGTTTATAGGCGGCGTGCCGAGGAATTTGGCTACGAACAGATTGTCCGGATCGTCATATACCTCCTGCGGCTTGCCTATCTGCTGCACCACGCCCTGCTTCATGACCACTATATAGTCGGAAATGCTCATGGCCTCGTCCTGGTCATGGGTAACGAACACGGTGGTTATTTTCGTTTCGCGCTGTATACGGCGTATCTCCTCCCTTGTTTGCAGCCTGAGCCTTGCGTCAAGGTTGGAAAGAGGCTCGTCAAGCAGCAGCACCCTGGGCATCTTAACGAGCGCGCGCGCTATCGCTGCTGCTGGCCGCCGGAAAGCTCGCCCGGCTTCCTGTCCATAAGCTCGCTTATCTGCACGAGTTTTGCCGTTTCATAGGCCCTTTTGAGCATCTCCTCCTTGGAGGGCCTGTCCTCCCCCTTAAGGTTTTGAAGCGGGAAAAGTATGTTCTGCTTTACTGTGAGATGCGGATAAAGCGCATAGTTCTGGAACACCAGCCCGACGCCCCTGTTTTCCGGCGCAAGCTCCGTAACATCGTCCTCGCCAAAGAATATCTGGCCCTTTGTTGGCTTTTGCAGGCCGCATATCATATAAAGCGTGGTGCTTTTGCCGCAGCCGGAGGGCCCAAGCAGGCCTATAAGCTTACCGTCCGGTATGGTTATGCTGCAGTTATCTACCGCAACCACCTCTTCGTTCTGCTTTTTGCTGCGCCCCGGAAAAACCTTTGTTATGTTTCGCAATTCGACTTTCATACGCTCTCTTTTCCTTGCTTCTTATTTTTTGATTTATTGTTATTGTTTTTAACGCTTAAGCTCAGCGGGTCAGGCTCCGGCCGTATCAGCCGTACGGGTTATAGCTGGCGTATTCTTCAAGCTTTTGCCGCTTGTGCTGCTCGTCGTCAAATATCATCTGGCTCGCAAGATCCACGACCACCGTGCGCGCAAGCACGTCATGTATTGCTGAATTGGTCTTTGTGAATGCCATAAGCAGTATTTGCAGCAGCGCAAGCCCCGCAAGCGCGACCAATCCAATATATCCAAGCCCCGCGAATACCGTTAAAAATACAACAAGTATGGGGGTCATTGTCTCTATCGTATATTTTCCCAAAAGTGTTCTTATAAGAAGGATAAGAGGTGATATGCGTATGCCGTCCGTCCTCATGACGGCGATGCCGAATATTTTTTTGCCCAGCGTCTGCCCGTTTTTAAGAAATAGCGGAACCACGAACTCAAGCGCCATATACGCAAGCAGCACGCCGAAGGTGATTATTATAAGCGACAGATACACCACCATTGAAAAAGCGGCGTTAGCCTCGCCGTCGGCATTAAGCTCGGAATAAGCTTTTTCGTATCTTTCAAGCGTTTCTTCATCTAAAGCGGCATAATCCCCGTCAGCTATATCAAAGCTTATCCGGTACTTCTGCTCATACTTATCATACAGGCCCGAAAGCCGCGCATAGCTGCCGTCATAATTGAGCAGCAAAGAGAGCAGGAAGCCGAAACCGACGGCCAATACGCCTATAAGTATCCCGTCAAAAAGAAATGCCGAAGCCCTCTTCAAAAAGCTTGCCTTTTGCAGATCGAACACTTCCGCTCCCCTTTCCGCGGCTCCGCACCTCAAGATAACCTGCCTTTATGCAAGCCGACGAGCGGTATACCGCCACAATAGCGCTTTGACATTATTGTACAATGTTTTACATCAACTTGCAATACAATTAAGCACGGCGGGTCCGTATCGCTTCGCTATTTAACGTGTTGACTTTGCCTGCGCTATATTGTAATATGCAAGCTACACTATTGCTGCATTTTTGGGGGCTTGTATGATAAAACTGCTTGTCAGCGATCTTGACGATACTATATATGATTGGTCCGGTTTTTTTGTGCCCGCATTCTATGCAATGGCCGATGAGATAGCGGCCATTACAGGCATAGACGAGGACGCGCTTCTTGACGAATACCGCATGACGCATCAGCGCCTGGGCTCGGTGGAATACCCCTATGCCACATTGCAGCTGCCTTCCATACGCAAAAAGTATCCCAAGCTGAGCGACGATGAGCTAAAGCAGGTGTTCAGGCCCGCTTTCCAGAAATTCAACTCAATACGCAACAGCCACCTCCACCTTTTCAGCGGGGCGGAGGCCACCCTCGATACGCTTTACAACAACGGCATAACGCTTATAGGCTACACGGAATCATCGCAGGAAACAGGCGTATACCGGCTGCAAAAGCTTGGCGTGGAAAAGTACTTCAAGCATATATACGCGTTTGAAAGCGGCTTTCAAAGCAGCTACGCGGCAAACGAAAAGGTGATACCCGTACACAGGCGCAAGCCGGACGTTGAGCTGCTAAGCGGCATATGCCAAAGGGAGGGCTACCTCCCCGGCGAGGTCGTATACGTTGGCGACAGCCTTACAAAGGACGTTTATATGGCCAAGGCGGCGGGCGTTACGGCAGTTTGGGCCAATTATTTCAGGGAGGATAACGACTACTCCGAAAAGCTGCTCAAGATAACGAGCTGGCTGCCTGAGGATTACGAAAGGGAGAAGGCTTTGGCCAGGCACCTTGAGCGCAACGACATAAAGCCGGACTATGTTATACACAGCTTTTGCGAGCTTACCGGCATAGTGTTCCCGAATAAGCAATGAATAAACTACAGCCTGTGAAAGCTCAAAAAAGTGGCGAATAGCCACTTTTTTTGACATTCTGCAAACTATACTATAATTATAATACGCCAAGCTCTTTTAACAGCCGGGTGCTTGTTTGGCCCATGTCATGAAAGACGAGGGCTTCTTTTTCAAACGGCAGCGCATGGCCGCCGTCAAGCCTGATAAGCCTTTTGTTGAGCTTTAGCCTTTCGCCGCTTTTTATTATCGATTCCCTTATGGAGGGCTTTTTTATCATATCCGCCGCGGCTATTATGCCGTCTATGCCGCCAAAGCTGTTTATAAGCTCCGCCGCGGTTTTAGGGCCTACCTTACAGGCTCCCTTAATGTTGTCCGCACTGTCCCCCGTAAGCGACTTAAAATCGGCATAGTCGCCTGGCCTTATGCCGTATCTTTCCAATATATACTCTTCGGTGCATAGGGTCGTGTTCTTTCCCCTGTATCTAAGCACGGTAACGTTCTTTGTTATGAGCTGAAAATAATCGCTGTCAAATGACATTATTACTATTTCACACGCCTCGCCGTATCTGTGCGCATATGCGGCTATTATGTCGTCCGTTTCGCAGCCGCAGGTTTCGGCATGCTTTATGTTCAATGCATCAAGCGCAGAATATATGTCCTTAAGCTGGGAAAAGGGCGTATCCTCGACCTTCATGCCGCTGTAATCCGTTCTGTTGGCCTTGTACATGCCGTACAGCGCGCTTCTTTCGCTTGGGTTCTCGCCATCGAATATGGCTGCGGCGTGCGTCGGCTTTATCGAGCGTATTACCCTTATGAGCGCGCCGACAAAGCCTATTGTGCCGTGTATAGGCCTGCCGTCCTTTGCGAATATCCTCGCCGGCATGCCGTAAAACATCTGAAAGAGCAGGTTGCTGCCATCTATTATTAGCAGTTTGTCCATATGCCGTCTCCGGTATCAAATGATAGCTAATTATAGCATAAAAAAGCCGCTGCACGCTTTTTCTTTATACAGGCCCTGCCGTATGAGCCTGGCCGGGTATAAAACCTGTGAAGTAATTGTAAATACTTTCTCCCTGCGTCCTGTCCGTTGCCCGAAAAAGCCGGATAGCTGGGGCTTTTTTGCCCTCCCCTTCTGCATTGGCGCCCTCCTTGCTAAACCCCTTCTTGTTTGATATACTTTCTATGATCCTAATCGCGGCCTTACATATATTCCCTTCACATGCGCCGCGCAGGGTCAAATACTGCTTTTGAAAGGATATCACTATGAAGAAAAACATTTTTAAGACGCTTGCCGCAATGACGCTCGTTATAGCTATAGCGCTTGCTATGGTTGCCTGCGGCAGCAAGGACGCTGTTGCCGGAAAATGGACGGCTGACCTTGGCGCCGACGGTGTTGTTACCTGGGAGTTTAACGGCAGCGGCAAATGCTCCATGAAAAACACCTATATGGAGCAGGATGGAACTTACACCATTGAGGGCGACCAGATGACCGTAAAGCTGGAGCTTTGGGATGAGGCAAAGGTATACACCTTCTCCGTTGACGGCGACAGCCTGACCATGAACGACAACGCCGGCATGGGCATAAGCGGAACCTTTACGAAGGAATAAGGAAAAATCATTATCAGAGCCCGAGAAATCGGGCTTTCAGTCTGTCAAAAAACCCCTGGGTTGATAAGGGGCCGCAGCCCCTTATGTTCAATCCGGCTCTGACGACATGTGCGTCAGAACGGATGAAAACCCAGAGGTTTTCGTACTTTGCTACTTTTGCCGCCCGGGAGCTAATGCGAGAGGCAAAACCTGTGAAAACTCAAAAAAGT
>SAMEA3663260__coassemble_452_pt1 | contig 12341 bp, 9 predicted proteins | sample SAMEA3663260__metabat2_low_PE_003 | metagenome-assembled genome bin SAMEA3663260 (sample SAMEA3663260) | pig gut metagenome | biome: pig gut; feature: pig-associated habitat; material: faeces | place: China | collected 2013 | reverse complement strand
CCCGCCAACGCCCCTGGTGCCTACCACAAGCGTGTTTTTGAACACTGCGGGGGTTGATTCTATGCGCGAGCCAAGATCAAGAGAGCATATCTCGCTTCCGTCTATCCCCTTATACAGCTTTAGCATGCCTCCCCTGTCGCACTGCAGCACATAGCCGGTCCCGCTTTCATCATATACCACCACCGGAGCGCTCCACATGCCGTCGTTCTGCTCCACGCGCCATAGCTCAGCGCCCGTGTTTTTATCAAGCGCTATCAGCATGCCGCCGTCAGCCGCATCATCGCCGTTAAGCTTAACATCGCTCATGCCGGCTATTATCATTCCGTCAAGATCGCCCGAGCCTATATGCACCGGCGCATATGCCCCGCCCCCGTTTTCGGCAGAAGCGTCAAAAGCTTTTGTCCACTTTATCTCTCCTGTCCTGCCGTCAAGCTTCCTTATATACGCCTTGTCGCGCCCGTCAGCCGCGTTCCTGCCATCGGCCTTGTTTGCGGCGTAAAGGAATATCGTATTGTCGCTTGGGCTTTCCTCAATAACCACGCCTGCGTCGCCGTCGCCATCGGTATCGACGGCGTATTTAAGCGTCATATCATTAAGGTCAACGCATTGCAGCATACCGCCGTTATCGGTAAACACAGCATATTGATGCCATGCGGCGACAGAACTTTCTATGCCGTACCAGCGCGCATTATCATTGTCCGCATAGCCCGAAAAATGATATCTGTACTTTACCAGCCTGTCCGGCTCGATAGTTATAGTGCCTGCGTCCTTATCAAAGCTGGTATTTAGCTTTACCGTATACAAAAGCCCGTTTTCGCCGCCGATAATAAGCGTGTCAGAATCAGCGGCAAACAGCGGGGAGGAATCATAGGCCTGCCACTGCCTGTTCGAGGCCGGATCCCTTCCGCCGAAGGATTGCAGCACCTTGTTCTCTATAAGGCTTACCACCCTGAACCACGCGCCGTAGGTGCCTTCCGTGCTTGTGCTTTGTATGCCCTGGCCAAGATAAAGCAGAGGGTAGCCCCTTGGGTCAAGCGCGGCGGTGCCTTTGTTCACTACGCCTGTATCTATGGGGCTTCTGGTCTGCTTGCCCGTGTTAAGCTCCATAAAATGTATCTTACCGTCCATTGCGGGATATATCACTTCCGTAAAGCCCTGCTTGTTCTTAAACTCGTCCGCCACGCCCAACAGAGGCCGCACATCGTCCTCCCACTGCACTATTATAGGCATGCCGGTCCAGCCCGTTCCGGACCATACGCCGTCGCTGCCGCAATCAAGCTGGCCTATCGGCTTTTCCCAAGCCTTCGTAAGCTGGCCCGTGACCGTGGCCAGATTTCCATAAGCAAAGCTTGAGCGGAAATTGTTGCCGCCATAGGTAGTAACGCCCTTGACAGCCGTATATTTATCCCCCCTGCCAAAGTAGATACCCTTTTCTCTGTTATAAGAATCGACCTGATCCCTTCTCACAAAAAGCTCCGAATGGAAGCCCATCTGCGATAAGCTTTCCTCGCCCTGCTTCACTACACCCATATCCGCCGGAAGCTCAACCGCAAGGGCAGGCGTTGGTATCGGCGTAGGCTCCGCAGGCCCCTCGCTTAAAGGAGGCGTTGGCGTAGAGGCGGCTTCGTTTGGCTTTATCTTACCCGAGAACAGCGCCTTTGCCAGGAATACTATCCCGGTAACTGCCGCCGCGAACAGAATAAGCACCATCAACCTTCTGACCATGTATTTGCGCCTGCGCATAGCCCTTGAGCTTGGTCTTCTTGTTTGTCTGCCCATGCCGTCTCCTTTCATGCTTATAAGCTAAGCTGCCCCTTCGTGCCTGAATAATGCTTTATGCTTTTATTCTTCCTGCTGCTGTTCCTCCGTAGGTTCCGGGGTTGGTTCCGGTATTTCGGAAGGATCGTTTACAAACGTTATGCTGCCGTCTCCGGTCTCAAACACTATATCCGGCTTGCAGAAGCCAAGCGCGTAGTATTCGTTGTCCGTATCGAACACGAATATGCCTACCCCCTTGTCCCCGCCTTTAGCCTCTATCGTAACGACGCCGTTAAGCTCTATCTCGTTAAGCTCGGCGCCGTGATATTCGCCGTTGTTGGTCACCTTGAAGGTTGAAGCATCCTGCATGATAAGTGCGCCCGTGCATTTGAGCGCATTGTAGTTATCATCGGTAACGGCTTCAAGCGTGGCTTTTTCGTCAAGCTCTATATCGTCGCCAAACACGTTTACGGCGCTGGCGCCGCCCTGTGTGAAAACGGCTGAGTTTTTGCCGATAAGCAGGTTTGATGCGCGTATTGCGCTGCCACGGTTGCTCTTTATATAAAGCTTGCTGCCTTCACCTATGCTTATGCCGCCGGCAAAGTCAACGGCATGCGATACCGCATTTATCGTACACTCGCCGGATATGCTGCCGCTGCCAAGTCCGCCTATGCCCTCCGTGCCGCCGGTTATGTTCACGTTATTGAGCGTAAGCTTTGCCCCGTCGTCAAGCCTTATCACGCAATCGCCATTGCCGGATATAGTGTTGCCCTTGCCTTCTATGGTGATGCTGCCGCGATCCTTGGATAAGGTTATCATGCTGCTGCCAAGGTCTATAGAGCGCGAAAGCATGGCCTTTTCACCGCCGTTTTTGAAGAAGTCTATCAGGTCTGAGGCGCTCGTTATTCCTGCGCCGCTTTCAGGATCGCCAATATCTATATGAGGCTCCTTTGCCTCTTCCCCGCAGCCGGCCTGCGGCAAAAGCATTACAAGCGCACAAAGCGCACAAAGCAGTTTTTTCATATTCACCCCAACAACAATATAACTAATAATAAGCAATTATTGTTATTTTAGCATATAAAATGCGATATTAAAAGTTAATAGTATTATAACAACTATGCTGTCCCGTTAATAAGTGAAAGCCGCGCATAAACAGCGTGGCTTCCTTTTTTTGGTTATCAGCCGGCTTTAGAGCTCCTCTTCTTCGTCCTCTTCCTTTACCGGCCATACCTTTACGCCAACGCGCACGACCCTCAGGTTCTGCAGCTTCTTCACCGTTACGGTAAGGTTCTTGTACTCAAACATATCACCGACTTTTGGATAATCGCCAAGCATCTCGATAGCCCAGCCGCCGACGGTCGTATTATCGTCATCAAAATCGCGGTCGTCTATATCAAGCTCGTCAAAAAAGTCCTCTATGCGCATATCGCCGTCAACTTCGTATGTATCGTCTCCGGTCTGCACAAATTCCGGCTCGATCTCGTCAGTTTCGTCCCAAATATCGCCAACAAGCTGCTCAAGAACGTCTTCCATGGTAAGGCAGCCCATCGTTCCGCCATATTCGTCGGTAACTATCACCATATGGCACTGCCTGCGCTTCATTTCCTTAAGCACATCGTCAAGCGGCATGGTCTTATGCACAAAGTTGACGGGCATAAGTATCTGCCTTATGTCAAAGCCTTCAGGATCATCGGCAAGCTTTTTATAGAAGTGATTAAGATGCAGTATGCCAATTATGTTGTCAACCGTATCCTCATAAACAGGCAGCCTTGTATAGCTTGACGAGTTGGCGGTCTCAAGTATCTCGTCAAAGCTGTCCTCGATATCTATCGTAAGCATATCAACCCTTGGGGTGATTATCTCATATGCAAGCACTCCGTCAAAATCAAGCGCGCTCTGCAAAAGGTCAGCCTTGTCCTCATCTATAACACCCTCGTCCTCAACGGTATCGATTATCGTTTCAAGGTCATCCTCTGTTATAGCCGATGAAGCATTATCATCCGCCTTCTTGAACAGCCTGTCAAAAAGGCCGAGCATCTTTTCTATCACCCATACTATCGGGAAGGTCACTATCATCAGTATTTTGAGCGGTATGGCCGCAATATGGGTAAATGCAAACGACGATTCTACAGCAACTATCTTTGGCACTATCTCGCCAAATGTAAGTATTATTACCGTCATAACAGCCGTAGCCACCCACGCGCCGTCATCGCCCATTATGGATATTGCTATTACCGTAGCAACCGATGATGAAGCTATGTTGACGAGGTTGTTGCCAATAAGTATGGTTATAAGCGCATCGTCATAACGCGAATATATGCCGTACGCAAGCTTGGAAAGCCTGCTGCCTCCCTCAGCCTCGGCAGCTTTTTTAAGCCTGAGTTCATTTACAGATGCATACGCTATTTCCGACCCCGAAAAGAACGCGGAGAATATGATGAATATAACTATCGCTATATAATCCCACGCGGTAGCCATTATTCAGTCACCTCCTTATCGTCCTCGTCGTATATCTCGCCGACAAGCTCTTCCAATATATCCTCTATGGTGACTATGCCTATGGTCCTGCCGTCCTTATCAAGCACAACCGAGAAATGGGTCTTGTCGTTGCTCATGGCGGTAAGCAGATCGTCTATGGCGATATCGTCATTCACAAAATGTATATCGTCCATTATATCATTAACGCATACGCTCGCGTCCTTATAGCGCGCCTTAAGAAACTTCCTTATCTGCACCATGCCTACAGGGTTGCCGTCGTCATCTATAACGGGCAGGCGCGAATGTATATCCCCTTTTATAACGTCCATAGCCTCGCTGCCGCTCATGTTCAGCTTAAGCTTTACCACCCTGTCCCATGGGGTAAGCACTTCCCTTACAAAAGTGTCGGAAAATTCAAGCGCGCTCTGCATCAGCTCGGCCTTTTCTTCATCTATTCCGCTTTCCTCAGGTATGCTTTCTATTATGTCGTAAAGCTCGTCTTCAGTTACAGTAGGCTCCTCTTCCTGGTTTTTCTTAAACGGCTTGCTTGCAAACTTGCTTATTGCGGAAAACACAAACGCAAGCGGGCCCAGCACCTTCATAAAAAACATAAGAGAGCCGGCTACCGCAAGCGAAAACCTTTCGCTGTTAGCCTTGGCAAAGCGTTTAGGTATCATTTCGGCAAGAAGAAACACCGCCAGCGTAGTAACAATGGTGGTAAGCGTTACATAGCTAAGGCCCCACAGCTTTGTAGCCATAAGGGTAGCCATGCTCGCGCAGCTTATATGCATTATGTTATTGCCTATTAAAAGCGTTGTAAGCGCCTTATCGAAATGATCCAGTATATACAGCACCCGCTTGGCGCGCCGGTTTCCATCATCCGCATAGCTCATCATGCGTATGCGGTTAACGCTGGCCAGAGCTATCTCCGTAGCCGCGAAGTATGCGCCGCCTATTATAAAGGCGAGAATCGCAACAAGGTATCCTATCGGACTACCATCGTCCATAAAGACGAATCATCTCCTTCTTTTTAGCATTGCTTTTTAAGCATTGGAGTGTATTATACTATACCCTAAGTTTTTTATCAAGAGATATGAAGCGCCGCTTTGGCCACGATTGGGAAAAAGCGGCAAAAAAGCAAAAGCCTTAAGCTGATTCCGGCTCTGACGGCATGCACGTCAGAACGGATGAAAGCCTTCAGGTTTTTCATACCTTTCGGGTTTTGCAGCCCGGGAGCTAATGCGAGAGGCAAAACCCGTAAAAACTCGAAAAAGCGGCGAATAGCCACTTTTTCGACACTCTGGCGGGACGCTATGCGTCCCGATAATGTTGTTTGTATATAAATAAGCTCAGCTCATCGGCACGACCGCGCCGGCAAAGGTATCGTTTATATACTTAGCCACATCGGGGCCGGTAAGTATCTCGGCAAGGGCCTTTATGGCTTCATTGTTCTCGTTGCCCTCTTTTACGCAAAGAATATTCGCATAGGTTTTGGCCGCTTCGCCGTCAGCCGATTCAACGGCGAGCGCATCGGTGGAGGCGTTTAGCCCTGCCTGTATGGCGTAGTTGCCGTTTATTACGGCAAAGTCAACATCCTCAAGGCTTCTCGGCAATTGAGCCGCCGCAACCTCTATTATATCAAGGTTTTTCGGGTTTTCCGCTATGTCAAGTATGGTGGCAGTAAAGCCGGCATCCTCTTTAAGCTTTATAAGGCCCTCCTGCTCGAGCAGGTACAGCGCGCGCGCCTCGTTCGAGCCATCGTTTGGTATGGCTATAGACGCGCCGTCTTTAAGCTCGTCAAGCGACTTCGTCTTGCCCGCATAAAGCCCGAACGGCTCATAATGTACGGCCGCCACGGCGACTATATGCGTAGAGTTCTTCTCGTTAAAATCGGTAAGATACGGCTGATGCTGGAAGAAGTTGGCATCAAGCTCGCCCGATTCAACGGCTGTGTTGGGGATAACATAATCCTGATATTCGGTTATCTCCAGCTTATAGCCCTTCTTCTCCATAAGGGGTGCGGCAAACTCGAGTATAAGCTTATGCGGCGTGGGCGAGGCGCCTATGCGCACGGTTTTTGAATCGTTCCCCTTTGCGCAGCCTACAAGGCCAACGGCAAGCAGCAGTGCAAGAGCAAATGCAAAAATGCGTTTCATGTTAATATCCTCCTTAAAATTTGTTTTAACGCTTAATGCTTTAATATGTGAACCGCGCATGCGGATCATTTTTTGCGTTTATCGCTGCGCTTTACCGTGGCCGTGCCTGTTGACTGGATAAGCTGCACTATAACGACCATAAGCGCCACGGTAACGAGCATAGTAACGGTTTCGTATCTATAATAACCATAGTTTATAGCTATTGCGCCAAGGCCGCCGCCCCCGACAAAGCCGGCCATGGCCGAGTAGCCGAGTATCGTAGTGGCGGCAGTTGTTGCGTTTGCTATAAGCGACGGCGCGGCTTCCGGAACAAGCACTTTGGTTATCAGCTGCCATGTGCTCGCGCCCATGCTGCGTCCGGCCTCAATAACACCCGAGCTTACTTCAGAAAGCGAGGTTTCAACAAGCCTTGCCACAAACGGAGCCGCGCCTATAACGAGCGGCACTATCGTTGCGGAGCTGCCAAGGCTGGTGCCTACTATGAATCTTGTTACGGGTATTACCGCCACAAGCAGTATTATAAAAGGCACGCTCCTTATAATGTTGACTATTGTGCCAAGCACGGCGTTTAGGGGCCTGTTTGGGCATATGCCGTTTTCACCGGTTACGCACAGCACAACGCCCATAGGCAGGCCTATAACATATGAAGCCGCCGTTGACGCAAGCGTCATATACAGCGTTTCAGCTATGCCCCTGAGCATCAATTCAACAAAGCCGTTTTCAAGCATTTCGCTTCGCCTCCTCGCAAAAGTATACTCCGGCGCCGTCAAGGTAGTTAAGTATCCTTTCCGCGGCAGCCTCATCATCAGGCAGCTGAATGAGCATTTGGCCGTATATAACGCCGTCTATCGTGCGGGTATCTGCAAAAAGTATGTTCACGGCGGCCTTGCAGTTAAGCACTATGTCCGCGATTATCGGCTCAAACGCGCTTTTGCCGTCAAACACTATCCTTACGCATCTTCCCTCGGGGCCAAACTCCGTCCTGTGCGCGCCTTCGCCAAGTATCAGCAGCTTAGCAATATCGCTCTTGGGGTTCCTGAATACCTCCTCAACGTCTCCGCATTCCGCTATGCGGCTTTTGTCAAGTATCGCTACCCTGTTGCAGGCCTCTTCTATAACGCTCATCTGGTGCGTGATTATTACTATAGTCACGCCAAGCTCCTTGTTTATCTTTCTTAAAAGCGCAAGTATGCTCCTTGTGGTTGATGGGTCAAGCGCGCTTGTAGCCTCATCGCAAAGCAGCACCTTGGGCGAAAGCGTAAGCGCCCTTGCTATGGCAACCCGCTGCTGCATGCCGCCCGAAAGCTGAGCCGGATACGCATTTTCCCTGCCCTCAAGCCCAACGAGCTTTATAAGCTCGTTTGCCCTCCGCTTAGCGCTGGCCCTGCTCCAGCCGGATATCTCCATAGGGAAGCAGACATTGCTTATAACGCTTGACTGGCTGAGCAAATTGAATTGCTGGAATATCATGCCTATGTTGCGCCTTGCGATATTCAATTCAGCCTTGCCAAGCTTGCAGATATCCTGCCCGTTTATCATTATCGTGCCTTCGTCCGGCTCCTCCAGCCTGTTCAGGCACCTGACAAGCGTGCTTTTGCCCGCGCCGGAAAGCCCTATCACGCCGAATATATCCCCTTCATACACGGTTATATCTACACCGTTGAGCGCCTGTACGCGCTTTTCCCCTTCGCCGAAGCCTTTGCTCAGGCCCCTTACTGTGATTATCTCCTCCATGCTCCGCTCCTTCACATAATATAGCCAAAATACAAAAGGAGCGGCGGGTCCCCGCCGCTCCGGTTAAGCCTTATTGCCTCGCCATCAGCGCACGACTACACACCCCGCAAATTGTCTGCTGGGCATCATCATGCACATGTACATGGCGTTGATAACTATCATAACGGCTTCCTTTCCTCGTTCGTTCGTGGATATAATATACTATCTCGGCCGTATTGTCAAGGCAATAATTGCATAAATATCAGTGCCATCAGTTGATAAGGGGACACAAGGTTTTAAGGGGCATACAGCACGCCATAGCCGCGTCAAACTCGTTTGAAATAGCGCCAGTATTCCTTCGCTCGTTTTCCTTGCTCTGTCATACTGTATGCTCCTTAAAACTCTTCGACCCTAAAGAGCCTGATTTGAGGGCGGTTCAAGGCCAAGGAGCGCAGGACTACCGGAGGTAATTCAAACGACGAGGACGCAGAAACGTGCCAAAGCCGGCCTTTAGGGCTTGTGTACCATCCTCAACTGATGGTATTATATGAATTTACAGAAATCTACTCTGCATTATTCTCTTTCGCATCGTCAGGCATACCGTCTTGGGCCAGCGTAGCATTGGCTGACGGGGATATCATAACAAGCCCCTTTATGGAATGATAGGTGTCCCTCGTTATCTCTTCCTTGCCAAGCACTTCGCCATCGGCAGAGTAATAGGTTTTATATGTCGCCGCAACGCTTCCCTGGCGCGATTTTCTTACGACCTTCTGTTCCCCCGGGGAAAGCGACGGATCCTCCATCACCTCTGTGCCGAGATTATCAAGCGTTTTAAGCTTGCATGACGATATGCCTATCGTCACCCCATCCTTGAGCGGCCTCCCGTATAATCTAACGGTTACCTTCTTCTGTTGGCTGTCCGCTTCCGCTATTATAAAAAGCCTTGCGCCGCTTGTGTTTTCAAAGCGCAGATCCGGCCCGCCTGTGCTTATGGTGGCGTCCCTGCCTATGTCAACATAGCCAAGCGGCCAGGAATGGTGATGCCTTTCAACTATATGCATGTCAGCCATGAGCAGCGCGTTATAAAGCGTTGTGCTTACCTGACAGACTCCGCCGCCATATTCCTGAACATATGCGCCGTCCTTTATTCCGGCGGCCACCTTCCAGCCATTTTCTTCATTTCTCGGCCCAAGCGCAGCGTTTATGGAATATATGTCGCCAGGCTCGACGACGCCATTGTTAACAAGCCCCGCCGCTTTAACTATGTTGAACACGCGATTGGGCTTGCCATAAACGCTGCCCTTGAATTCCGTCGTAAATTCGGCTATCAGCTGGGTGTCGTTTTTTGCCTGCTCAACGGTGTATTGTGCGCTTATAAGCTTTGTAGGCGCATCTATGCTTGCGCTTGCGCATGCGGGTACAAGCTCCGCTATTCTGCTCGCAAGCGTCTTAGTGTCGACCTCATAGCCCATCTCATCTGCTCTTATCGCAAGGCTTCCGTCCGGCGCAAGCTTAACCTCGGCTTCCACAGGAGCCTTTTTAAGCCTGTTTGCGGCGTCCCATATTCCCTTTTCTATGCTGCTCAGCTTGGCGGAAGGCGTTGTTGCAAGTTCCCTTTCGGCTGATGCGAATATGCTCCTTTTAGGCAGGTTTGCCGCCTGCAGAAGCACATCGTCAGTATTGAAGCTTACTCCGAGTTCGCTGGCATAAACCGTTTCGGCTTTGCCGGAAAGCTTTATATCATACCTTATGCTCTTCGCCCTTAGTTGGTTGTTTTCGTTTATAAGTCTGCGCGCCCTTGTAAGCTCCATGTTGGATACGTCTATGCCGTCTATCCTTATACCGTCCTCAAGCGTTTTGCCGGCACGCACGGCCTCTTCAAACGAGGCATATTGCTCGTTGGCACACCCGCACAGCGCAGCAAGCGCAAATAATGCAATAATAAAAGGCCATATCCGTTTCATACTATCTCCTGAATAAAAGATGTTTTCGGCATCCGCCGCTGCGTTTAGTATGCGCAGCATATCGGCGTTCAAGACAAGGAAATATAAGCCGGCCGCTGTTTTGCAGAAGCAAAAAACAATAACACGCGCCGAAATTAGCGTTTTTTGACGCTTGCAAAGCTTTGCAATATAAGCTAAAATTAAAAAGCAGGAGGATAGCTTTACTATGCAATTTGATCCTAACGATAAACAGTCGCTTACAGCAAGAGTATACGAACACATCAGAGAGGATATAATTGAAGGCCGCTATGCCAACGGCGCATACCTTGTGGAAACCAAGCTTGCGGAGGAGCTTGACGTCAGCCGCACGCCTATAAGGGAAGCGCTTAAGCAGCTTGAGCTTGAAGATTTGGTAGTCAGCATGCCCAACAGAGGAGTTATGGTGCAGGGCATGAGCAGCCAGGATATAGACGATATTTTCACCGTAAGGCATCTGCTTGAAGGTCAGGCGGCATATTGGGCGGCCGAAAGAATAGATGCAGGCAACCTTGCAAGGCTTACTGAAATAATCGAGCTTATGGAAATGTACACCCGCAAGAACGACGTTGCGAACCTTGCAAGGCTTGATACCGAGTTTCACGAGGTCATATTTTCTGCGTCGAACAGCCGCATACTAAGGCATATACTTACCTCTTTGCATCGCAATACACGTCAGGTGCGCGTAAACTCGCTCAGCACGCCGGATAGGCCCACACATTCCTTGAGCGAACACAGGGTAATATTCGAAGCTATAGAGCATCACGATCCCGTTGCCGCGAAGGACGCTATGGAGATACACGTTATAAATGCAAGGAAGCGCCGCTGCGCAGGCACTGCAGACAACAAGGAATAACACATACATGCTTTGGCGCGGAGTTTTCCGCGCTTTTGTATAAATCTTATTTATAAGCGTTAAGGAGCGGGCGGCATGAACAGCAGCATAGCACCCAAGGGCGAAGCATACCCTTTCGGCGGGCCAGGAAGCTTTATTTTAGGCAATACCGTAAGCATGGCAGATCAGCTTATCAGCCGCTATGGTTCAAGGGTGGACCTTATATACCTTGATCCTCCGTTTGGCACGGGTGACGGTTTTTCAGTAAAAATCCAGGGCTCAAAGGAAAAGCTCAAAATCCCCGCATATAACGATAATCTTGACAACGCAAGCTATCTTGCCATGATGCGCAGCGTGCTTACGCTATGTCATGAGCTGCTTAAGGATACAGGCTCCATATATCTTCACATAGATTACCGCATGTCCGCAAAGCTGAGGCTTATAATGGACGATATATTCGGCGAATCCTGCTTCCAGAACGAGATAATCTGGGCATACAAAAGCGGCGGCAGGTCGCTTAAGCACTTTTCAAGGAAGCATGACACCATATTGTTCTATAGAAAATCGGCAAAGGCATACTTCAATATGGCGGCCATTGGCATGCCAAGGGGGCCTATGAAGCGCAACAACATGAAGCGAACCGTTGATGAAAACGGAAGACTGTGTTTTTCTATACGCTCAGGCGGCAAAACATATACTTATTATGAGGATACGCCGATATATCCAACAGACGTGTGGTGCGATATAGAGCATATGCATCAGCGCGACCCGGAGCGCACAGGCTATGCTACCCAGAAGCCGGAAGCGCTGCTCAAGCGCATAATACTTGCATCGTCGCCCGAAGGCGGGCTTGTTGCGGACCTTTTTTGCGGCAGCGGCACAACGGCAGCCGTAGCGTCCAAGCTTGGCAGACGCTTCGTAACGGTGGACGCTTCTGCGGCATCGCTTGGCGTTGTCAGGAAAAGACTGCTTTCCGCCGGACGTGACGCTTCGCTTCTAAAGGAAAGCGACGAGCTTATGCTTGAATACCCAACCCTGCCGCCCTGCGGCATAGAGGCTGAGATATCCTCCGCACGCGATGCTTTCGGCGTGCGCGTTGAGCTTAATTCTTTCACAAGCAAATATGGGCTGTCCTGCATGGCGCTCGGCTCTGTTGACGGGCAAAGCATATTCAGGCCTTCCGCCTATACCCTCTTCCCCGCCGTTGGCTCAAAGCTCAGCGACCCGAGCCTTAAATCCGACACCGTGCAGCTATGCGACCATTCCGGAGCTATGAGGTTCTATAAGCTTTAAGTCATCGGCCTTGCTCTTTAATATGAGCAAGGCTGAGAGTGTCGAAAAAGTGGCTATTCGCCACTTTTTCGAGTTTTTACGGGTTTTGCCTCTCGCATTAGCTCCCGGGCGGCAAAACCCGCAAGGTAC
>SAMEA3663260__coassemble_222_pt1 | contig 17280 bp, 15 predicted proteins | sample SAMEA3663260__metabat2_low_PE_003 | metagenome-assembled genome bin SAMEA3663260 (sample SAMEA3663260) | pig gut metagenome | biome: pig gut; feature: pig-associated habitat; material: faeces | place: China | collected 2013 | reverse complement strand
ATGCAGTTGCCACTGACCTTTACCTTCATAGTGTTCCGGGCATTCTGCTGCGCGATGACCTTGGCGCGAAGCGCATCCGTTCCGCTTATTGTGTTGCCACTGATCTCCAGCACGCCGCCGCCATTGCCGCCGCCCAGATAGCCGTGAATGGCAAAGCTGCAGCCCGTAATGATGTTGCCCGTCATTTTATAGGTCTGCTCGTTTGGGATAGAGTAGTTGTCGCACATAAACTCAATCGCATTGGAGAAACCGCTGATGGTGCAGTTCTTCACCTCAACACGCTCACAGTCCCAGAAAATTCCGTACTTGGTGTTATCGCCGATCACGGTGCAGTTCTCCACCGTGAGCGAGACGCCACTTCCGCCGTTGGCGCCATGATGCGTCGAGATCGCTGCATCACACCAGTTTACGGTTTCAGACCCCGCGCGCACCGTCATGTTTTTCAGCGTCACATTCCCGCTGTGAACATTGATGCCGCCGTTATCCCACTGACTATCTCGATTCTTATCCTTAAGCACATCCACCAGCACCCCAGACTGAGACTCGCCCTCTATGGTCAGCCTATCCAATCCGGACGGTACCGTGAAGCGAGCATAAGTGCCATTCTTGACTGTTATAGTCCAGTCGGACTTGTCGGACTGGACTTTTATGTAATCTATGGCCGCCTGTACGGTTTTATACCCTCCATCATTGCTTACGGTCAATTGTTTTGATGGGTCTCCTTTTCCCTCCGCCAGTACCGGTACCGCCGCCAGCACCATAACAAGCGCCAGCATCATTGCAAATAGTTTCTTCATCTGTTTCCCCTTCTCCTTTTATTATTTGATATAAAATACCGCTGCACAATCTACGCAACGCTATTCAAACGGATATACTTATTTTGTACGCAGAGCAGGCAAGCGTTATGCCGTTTGCTTGCTTGTACTTGTGAATTATAAGCTAAAATTCTTACCTCCATGGCAAGGCTTCCTCTGCATGCTGTACCTGTTTTTTCCAATGCTATCACACAATTCATTCATCCGTACCTGCTCTTTATTAACAGTTAGCTCATGTTTACTGTTAGTATGCAGCGTTTGATGCAAAAAGAAGGCTTCCATCGTCATACCAATATGGGCAGGCTTAAGGGGCAAAACATATGGAAATGTTATATGAGATGTGGTAGAATTAGGGGGATCCGTGTTCCCGCAATGGCGCCGGCTTTATTGATAACGCGTCAACAACGTTTCACTATAAGGCCGATGCTTAATAACAACACACTTGGAGCATGTTATGGAAAAGCAAAGCAAAAAGGCATGGCTGTATTTGCTGCCGGCGGCGGCGTTCCTTGGCCTGTTCATGGTCTATCCGCTTATCGATGTGTTCGTATATTCATTTGAAGAGGGGTACAATTCGGCCTCGCAGACATTTTTCGGCGTGGGCGGATATAACTATGCGTATGTGCTCAGGGACCCGTACTTTTTGCAGGCGCTCAAGAACACGTTTTTGCTTGTTATAATAACCGTTCCGCTTTCAACGGGGCTTGCGCTTATAATATCGCTTGGGCTAAGCTCCATAAAGGCGCTTAAAAACCTTTTCCAGACGATATACTTTTTGCCGTATGTGACGAACACTTTGGCCGTGGGCCTCGTGTTTATGATACTGTTCAAAAAAACGCCGTATACCGAGGGGCTTATAAACCTTATGATAACCTGGTTCGGCGGAAAGGGCGTTGACTTTATAGACGGGCCGTACTGGGCCAAGCTGTTCGTATTGAGCTTTTATACGATATGGATAGTCATGCCCTTCAAGATACTTATATTGACAAGCGCGCTCGCCTCAGTCGATGAAACATACTATAACGCCGCGAGGATGGACGGGGCGACGGGGCTTAGAATGTTCACAAGGATCACGCTGCCCATGATATCGCCCATGATATTCTATCTTGTGATAACCGGCTTTATAGGCGCGTTCAAGGCGTACAGCGATGCTGTGGCCCTTTTCGGCACGGATCTTAACGCGGCCGAGATGAACACGATAGTCGGCTATATATACGATATGCTCTACGGCAACAGCGGCGGCTATCCTTCCTATGCTTCCGCCGCGGCAATAATACTGTTCACCATAGTGCTTACCATAACGTGCATAAACCTTATGATAAGCAAAAAGCATGTGCATTATTGATCGGGGAGACGGCGTTATGTCAGACTTGGCTGATTACAAAAAGACGGAGCGGCGGGACAGGGTCAAAAAAGCGGCTTTTAACGCATTTAAGTATCTTATGCTTGGCATATGGGGCGTTATCGTGCTTTTCCCTTTTTACTGGATGGTGCTTACATCGATAAAGAGCTACAGCGCCTATAATTCAGAATATATACCAAAGTTCTTCACCCTGTACCCGACGCTTCAAAACTATGCGGAGGCCTTCAGCGCGGTGCCGCTTGCAAGGTATTTTCTAAACACGCTGATATTCACCGTAGTCACCACATGCCTCATGCTCGTTGTGATAACGCTTGCGGCCTTCGCGTTTGCAAGGCTTAATTTCAGGGGCAAGAGGCTGGCCTTTACGCTGCTGCTCTCGCTTATGATGATACCGAACGAGCTTGTTATAATAACCAACTTCGTCACCATAACCGACCTTAACCTGAGGAATACTTTCATGGGCCTTATACTTCCCTCTGTAACGTCGGTATTCTATATATATCTTCTAAAAGAGAATTTTGCACAGGTGCCGGACGAGCTTTATTATGCCGCCAAGGTGGACGGCACATCGGACTTCAAATACCTGACGCGGGTGCTTATACCCATATGCAGCCCAACGCTTGTAACCATAATAATATTGAAGGTGATAGAGTGCTGGAACAGCTACGTTTGGCCAAGGCTTATAACAGACGATGAGAACCTGTTCCTTGTATCCAACGGCATACAGGCGATACGCGAAAACGGCTTCGGCAGGGAGAATATACCGGCAATGATGGCGGCCGTAGTCGTGATATCCGTGCCGCTGATAGCGCTGTTCCTCGTGTTCCGCAAAAAGATAATGGAGGGCGTATCGAGGGGAGGGTTAAAAGGGTGAAAGGCGCATACAGGCTTGCAGCTTTTATGCTGACCATGGTATTCACAATAAGCCTCTTTTCCGGCTGCCACGGCTCAAGAGGAATGAGCGAATTCGCTATGCCCGAAAGCTTTGATGAAGCAAGGCAGTTTGAGATAACCTTTTGGGCTAAGAACGATACGAACCGCAACCAGACCAGGATATATGAAAAGGCCATAAGCGATTTTGAGGCATTATATCCCAATATAAAGGTGAACATAAGACTTTATACCGATTACGGCAAGATATACAACGACGTTATAACCAACATCGCCACCAACACGACGCCTAACGTTTGCATAACGTATCCGGACCATATCGCAACGTATCTTACCGGCGATAACGTGGTAGTGCCGCTCGATAAGCTTTTCTATGATGAAAGCTACGGCCTTGGCGGCGGCAAGCTGAGGTTCGCTTCGCCCAAAAAGGACGATATAGTGCAGCGCTATCTTGACGAATGTTACTTTGACGAGCATTATTACGCCGTGCCGTTCATGCGTTCAACGGAGGCGTGCTATATAAACAAAACATATGTTGAGAAGCTTGGCTTTACCCTTCCGGACATGCTTACATGGGACTTTGTATGGCAGGTGGCGGACAAAGCCGCCGAAAAGGACGCGGACGGAGTATACCATGTAAACGGGCAAAAGGTGATGATACCGTTTATATATAAATCCACCGACAACATGATGATAAGCCTGCTTAAGCAGAAGAACGCCGGCTATTCCACGGATTCTGGCGAGGTGCTTATTTTTAACGACGATACGAGGTCAATGCTTTATACCATAGCGGAGCATGTTAAAAAGGGCGCGTTCTCAACATTCAAGATATCCGGCTATCCGGCAAACTTTTTGAACGCGGGCCAGTGCATATTCGCAATAGATTCTACTGCCGGCGCCACCTGGATGGGCACCGAAGCGCCCTTATCCGACATAAGCGCCGATAAGCTCGTTCAATTTGAGACCGCCGTAAGGCCTATACCGCAGTTTGACCCGGCCGAGCCTAAGATGATATCCCAGGGTCCAAGCATATGCGTGTTCAACAAGGCCGATAAGCAGGAGGTGCTTGCAGCATGGCTGTTCTGCCAGTATCTTTTGAGCGATGAGGTGCAGATAGCCTATTCCAAGACAGAAGGGTATGTGCCCGTAACCTGCACGGCAAGGCAAAACGCCGAATATATAGACTATCTTTCGCGCGCAGGTGAAGACGCGGAGCATTACGAGGTTAAGATACAGGCCGTAAACATGCTGCTTGAAAACGTGGACAACACGTTCGTAACGCCCGTTTACAACGGCTCCGCATCGTTGAGGGACGCGGCCGGCCAGCTCATAGAAAACGTGACCAAATCGATAAGAAGGAAAGAGAGCGTTGACGATGCATATATGGATAAGCTCTATTCCGACGTAACGTCATTATACAGGCTTGACAGCAGCGCCGCAGCTTTGGGCCAGGCTAAGTCCGCAGCCGAGCTTGGGCCTATGCCTGCGGAATCACGGGCGCTTATAATAGGGCTTGTATGCGCATGGCTGCTTATTGGCGCATACGCGCTTTATCAAATGATAAAATCAAGGAGAAATGGTCATATTTGATATTTTTAGGGTTTATATATTGATTTATTATGTTTTTTATATATAATCTAATTGGTGCTTAGAGCCATCAGCTTGACGCTTCGCACCATAAAAATCAAAGGAGAATAAAAATGAAGAAGTTTCTGGCTATCCTGCTGATCGTTGCCCTGGCGGCCTCTTTTGTCGCCTGCTCCAACAACAATGCGGGCAATGAAGACGTAAACAGCAATGGGACTGCCAATCCCGACGTAAAGCCTGAGGAGACTGCCAATCCCGAACCAGCTAAGACCGAAGAGCCTGTTGCCTCCCCTGACGAGGACGTTAAGGGCGAAGGCGTCATGACCTACGCCGAATACATAGCCGCCGACCTCGATACCGAAGTCGTTGTGGAGACCTATGTTCAGGCCAAGCAGTCCTGGTGGGAGGACAAGGCAACCGTCTACACTCAGGATAAGGACGGCGCATATTTCCTTTACAACATGGCCTGCTCCGAAGAGGACTACGCCAAGCTCGTTCCAGGCACCAAGATAAAGGTAAAGGGCTTCAAATCCGAATGGTCCGGCGAAGTGGAGATAATCGACGCCACCTTTGAAATCGAAGAAGGCAGCTATATTGCCCCCGTATTTGATGTTACCGAGCTTCTCGGCACCGATGAGCTTATAAATCATCAGAACGAGTTCGTAGCCTTCAAGGGCATGACCGTTGCGGCCGCCGGCAAGGACGATAGCGGCAACGACGTAGCTTACCTTTATAAGTGGGACGGTTCCGGCCAGGATGGCGACGACCTGTACTTCAACGTGACCCTTGGCGAGAACACCTATACCTTCACCGTAGAATCCTACCTTTGCGACAAGGACTCCGAGGTTTATAACGCCGTTAAGGCGCTCAACATCGGCGACAAGATCGATATGGAAGGCTTCCTCTATTGGTATGAGGGCGTGAACCCGCACATCACCTCCGTAACTCCCGCTCAGTAAGCTGAGCTAAGAAAAAAGCGGCCCGCATGAGCCGCTTCAAAGCGTCAAAAAAGTGGCTATTAGCCACTTTTTATTTATCATCGTCATCCAGCTTATCACCGCAGAAGGGGCAGTACCTCACCCTGCTGTATGCATAGCCTAAGAGTTTGCCGCAATGCGGGCAGCGGCCGAGTATTATCACTATCAAAAATGCTGCTGCCGCTGCGGCTATCGCCCAATAGCCAAAGGCCCTGTTCCCTGTTGCCGAGCAGGTAATAAGCAATACCGCAATCAGCGCGCACATGGCAAGCACTGAATAGCGCAGCAGTTTTCGTTTCATATTCATAGCCTCCTTATGCTTTCTTTTCCATATTATCTATAATTGAAGCTCTATCTCCTGCATAAGCATGCTAAAAGGGGAGCCCCTGTTGATTGCAGAGCTCCCCCCCGGTTTTAATGCGGCGCGGTTATTTCTGTTCCTCTTCATTAAGTATTTCCATGAACTCCTCGCCTGTTATGGTTTCCTTTTCGAGCAGGTATGCCGCAAGCTTGTCCATTACCGGCCTGTTTTCGCTTATTATCCTCTTGGCCTTTTGATAAGCCTCGGCTATCATCGCAACTACCTCTTTATCTATCTTGGCGGCGGTTTCTGCGGAGCATGCAAGGCTCGTATCCCCGCCAAGATACTGGTTGTTCACCGTTTCAAGCGCCACCATGCCGAAATCGTCGCTCATGCCATATCTTGTTATCATGGCGCGCGCAAGCTTGGTAGCCTGCTCGATATCGTTTGAAGCACCCGTGGTTATGGAGTTGAACACAACATCCTCGGCCACCCTTCCGCCGGTAAGCGTGGCAAGCTTGTTGAACGCCTCCTCCCTGCTCATCAGTAAGCGCTCGTCCTCCTCCACCTGCATGGTATAGCCAAGCGCGCCGCTTGTGCGCGGCACTATGGTTATCTTGTGTACCGGCGCGGAATCCGTCTGCTTTGCGGCTACGAGCGCATGGCCGATCTCATGGTAGGCCACTATCTTCTTTTCCTCGGGCGCTATTACCGCTCCCTTGCGCTGATAGCCGGCAATCACAACCTCCACGCTCTCCTCAAGGTCCGCCTGTATAACGCTGTCCCTACCAAGCCTCACGGCCCTGAGCGCCGCTTCGTTTATTATGTTGGCAAGCTCTGCGCCGCTTGCGCCGCTGGTCGCCCTTGCTATAGCGTCAAAATCTATGTTGCCGCTCATCTTAACGTCCTTGGCGTGTACCTTAAGTATGGCTATCCTTCCGTTAAGATCGGGCAGCTCAACCGGTATACGCCTATCGAACCTGCCTGGCCTCAGCAGCGCCTTGTCAAGCGTGTCCGGCCTGTTTGTGGCCGCCAGTATAACAACGCCCTTCTGCGGGTCAAAGCCGTCCATTTCGGTAAGCAGCTGGTTGAGCGTCTGCTCGCGCTCATCGTTTGAGCCAACGCCGCCGTCCCTCTTTTTACCTATGGTATCTATCTCGTCTATGAACACTATGCACGGCGCTTTTTCGTTGGCCTGCTTAAAAAGGTCCCTTACCTTGGCAGCGCCCATGCCTACGAACATCTCAACAAATTCGGAGCCGGATATGGAGAAGAACGGCACCTTTGCCTCGCCCGCCACCGCCTTTGCAAGCAGCGTTTTACCCGTACCCGGAGGGCCGACGAGCAGCGCTCCCTTAGGCAGCTTTGCGCCTATCGCGGCGTACTTTGCAGGCTCATGCAAAAAGTCCACTATCTCCTGCAGGGATTCCTTTGCCTCGTCCTCTCCGGCAACGTCGGCAAAGGTCTTGCCCGTCTGCGCCTCAACGTATATCTTGGCATTGGCCTTGCCAAAGCTCATGGCGTTGCCCATATTACCGGCGCTGGTCATGCGCTTCATTATAAGCTTTCCTATAAAGCTGAATATAAGCACAGGCAGCACCCATGATATGAGTATGGTCAGCAGGGGAGAAGCCTGCGTAGGTATCTCCGAGGCAAACTTTACCCCGGCGTCCTCAAGCCGCTTCAGCAGGGTGTCATCAGGCCATATGCCGGTCTGGTATATGCGAAGCTTTCCGGCTTCATCCTTGGTGGAAAAGGTTATGCTCCCCGCCGATTCGTCCCGTGCAACCTCCTGCACCATTCCCTTGTCCACCATGCTCAGGAAGTCGTTGTAGCCAACCTCGCTCACCTGGTTTTCAAACAGCAGAGGAAATACGAATACATTAAGCAGCATAAGCGTTAAAAACGCCATTATGCCATAGTATATAAGTGGTTTCTTGGGGGGTTCGTGTTCCTTTACGCTCACGTTCGTACTCCTTTCATATGCGATACCTTGATTTGGTATTATTATAACCTCCATGTGTCAATAAAAAAAGTCCAGAGGGGCATATAAATGTGAAATCGCGCTGCGCTTATATGATTGTATCCCGAAAGCCATGTATATCTCGCCGTTTCCTCTACAAAAAGCGCATAATCGTTTGACATTATCAGGCTCGTGGCGTAAAATTATTTTATGCGGGCATACCGCATGATACTATTTGCTATGGGCTGCATATGCGGCCTAAATCATAAACTTAACGGAGGCTTCTATGAAAAACAAGATCATCACGGCACAGCAGGCTGTCGATTTGATCCCCGATGGCGCTACCATAATGATGGGCGGCTTCGTGGGCTGCGGCAGCGCCCTTTCAATTATCGATGCTCTTTCCAAGAGCGGCAAGGGCCACTTCCACACCATCCATAACGATTCGTCCAAGCTTAACGGGCCTGACGGCGATGAATACTATAGCTGGGCAAAAATGATACACAACGGCCAGATAGAGGGCTACATCGGCAGTCATCTCGGCACCAATCCCGAGGCTGTTGAAAAATGGGCAAAGGGCGAGCTTAAGGTAGACCTTGTTCCCCAGGGCAGCCTTGCCGAAATGATCCGCGCCGGCGGCGCAGGTCTTGGCGGCGTCATCACTCCTACCGGCGTGGGCACTCTGGTGGAGGATAGCCCGCTGGTACGCGGCAAGGTCAATTACGACGGTAAGGATTACCTGGTAATGAAGCCTCTGCGCGCCGATGTTGCACTTATAGGCGCATACAAGGTGGATAAGGCCGGCAACGTATGGTACAAGGGCAGCGCCCAGAACTTTAACCGCGTTATGGCCACCGCAGCAGATCTTGTTATAGTAGAAGCTGAGGAACTTGTTGAGGTTGGCGAGATCGAGCCCGAGAACGTTATGACCCCGGGTATTCTGGTCAATTACATAGTAGTCAGGGAGGGTAAATAAAATGGAAAAAAGCTTGATTAAGCCCTTTATAGCAAGGCGTGTCGCTCAGGAATTCACCGACGGTATGGTTGTAAACCTCGGCATCGGCCTGCCTGTTCTTTGCACAAACTATCTGCCCGAAGGGATTCATGTTACCGTACACAGCGAGCTTGGCATAGTAGGCCAGGGCCCCGCTCCCGATGCCGAGCATGCGGACGCTATGCACCTCGTTGACGCCGGCGGCAACCCCTCCTCCGTCGTTCTCGGCGGCGCGTTCACCGATTCTTCCGACTCCTTCGCCCTCATTCGCGGCGGCCATGTGGACGCTGTTGTTCTTGGCGGCCTTGAGGTGGACCAGGAAGGCAGCCTTGCCAACTGGATAATCCCCGGCAAGAAGATGCCCGGCATGGGCGGCGCTATGGACCTGCTGGTAGGCGCAAAGAAGGTCATAGTCGCCATGGAGCATACCGCAAAGGGCAATCCCAAGATACTGAAGAAGTGCCGCCTGCCCTACACCGCCATCAACTGCGTAAACATGATAGTTACCGAGATGGGCGTTATGAACGTTACCGATAAGGGCCTTGAGCTTGTCGAATACAACCCCGAATTCACCGTTGAGCAGATCCAGGCCGTTACCGAAGCCGAGCTTATAATAAGCCCCGAGCTTAAGCCTATGGACATGACCGGTTTTGAAGCGTAAGCTTAAAGCCGATATAATAAATATTAAAAGGAGAGAAACAATGGCTAAGGAAATCGTATTAGCAGGCGCTTGCCGTACCGCAATTGGCAAGTTTGGCGGCAGCTTGGCTAACACCCCCGCGGTGGAGCTGGGCGCTATAGTTATCAAGGAAGCTGTACGCAGGGCCGGTATAAAGCCCGAAGATGTCGACGAAGTATTGATGGGTAACGTGCTGCAGGCCGGTCTCGGCCAGAGCCCCGCCCGCCAGGCTTCCATAAAGGCCGGTATCCCCGATACCGTCCCCGCGCTTACCATAAACAACGTTTGCGGCAGCGGCCTCAAGTGCATAAACCTTGCGGCTGACATGATCGCCGCCGGCGACGCCGACGTTATGGTCGTAGGCGGCATGGAGAACATGAGCCTTGCGCCTTATGCTCTGCCTAACGCCCGTTTCGGTTACAGGATGAACGACGGCAAGGTCGTTGACGTTATGGTAAACGATGGCCTGTGGGACGCCTTTAACAACTACCACATGGGCATCACCGCCGAGAACGTCGCCGAGAAGTTCGGCGTGACCCGCCAGATGCAGGATGAGTTCTCCGCCAACAGCCAGCACAAGTACGGCGTTGCCCTTGCCGAAGGCAAGTTTGACGAGGAGATAGTTCCCGTAATGGTAAAGGTTAAGAAGGAAATGGTAGAGTTCAAGGTAGACGAGCAGCCGCGTCCTGACACCACCGTTGAAAAGCTTGCCAACCTCAAGCCCGCGTTCAAGCGCGATGGCGGTACCGTAACGGCTGGCAACGCCTCCGGCATAAACGATGGCGCCGCTGCCGTGGTCGTAATGAGCGCTGAAAAGGCCAAGGAGCTTGGCGTAAAGCCCCTTGCCAAGATAGTTACCGGCGCAAGCGCGGGCGTAGATCCCAGCATAATGGGTATCGGCCCCGTGTACGCCACCCGTAAGGCCCTCAAGAAGGCCGGCCTTGAGCTGAAGGACATCGACCTTATAGAGGCCAACGAAGCCTTCGCCGCCCAGAGCGTAGCCGTTGCAAACGAGCTTGGCTTTGATATGGATAAGGTAAACGTAAACGGCGGCGCCGTGGCCCTTGGTCACCCGATAGGCGCTTCCGGCTGCCGTATACTTGTGACCCTGCTTTACGAGATGAAGCGCCGCGGCTCCAAGTACGGTCTGGCTACCCTTTGCGTAGGCGGCGGCATGGGCGTTGCCACCATAGTGGAAGCTCTTTAATGCTTTTTGCATAAAGCATAGCTGTAAATAAAAAAGGAAGCGGCATCATCCGCTTCCTTGAGAGTGTTGAAAGAGTGGCTGAGCGCCACTCTTTCAAGTTTTAACAGGGGTTTTCATCCGTTCTGACGTGCATACCCTTAACAACCCCGGGGTTTATCAACAGGACAAATCAGGTTGGTTCAACGCCGATACCGAAAAGCTGACGCTCTTTGAGCGGATAAGCGATATCCCCCCATTCATGGGAGTAAAGTCTCCGGAGATATTTCCATGGCGCCGCATGCTGATATAAAGCTAATATGCAAGCGCCCCATTGATCAGATAGTTTGTCTAACAAATGGGGCGCTGTTTATTAGGGCCGCCTTCTTCACAGGGCTTGTACAGATATCATATAAGAAGCTTCTGCATGTCATCAGGGAGCGGTGCGCTCGCCGTTATGCTTTGGCCGGTAACAGGGTGCTTAAAGCTCACCCTGTATGCATGCAGCGCCGGCCTTGCTATAAGCCCGCTTGCCTCGCCGTAAAGCCAGTCTCCCACCATAGGGCAGCCTATCGCAGCCATGTGCAGCCTTAGCTGGTGCGTCCTGCCGGTTTCAGGTATGAGCTGCACGGCGGCCATGCCGTTATGCTTATATATGGTTTTATAGCTGCTTATGGCCCTGCTTCCGTTTTCCGCTATGGCTCTTTTGTAGCGGGAGCCTTTCTCAAAGCCTATAGGCAGCTCTATTTTTCCGTATTCCGGCTCAGGTATTGCGGAAACTATTGCTATATAGCTTTTTTCAAACGCTCCGCTTTCCATTTGCTTTTTTATAAGCGCGTGCATATAGCCAGATTTTGCAAGCGTCATCACACCTGTTGTGCCTCTGTCCAGCCTGCTTACGGGGTGAGGCCTTTCATCCGGCTTAAGGTAGTAATAAAGCGCGTCCTCTACCGTATCCATATCCGGTTCCCTTGTTGAAGAATGTACCGCCATGCCGGCAGGCTTATTTATTATTATAAGCCACTCATCTTCATATAAGATGCTGAGGCTCAGCTTTTTGCCGCAGGGCCTGCCGGCTTCTGCATCGCTTACGATTATGCTCAGCTCATCGCCACGCTTAAGCACGGCCGTTGCGCGCGCATGTTCATTATTTATTGTTATTCCGTTTTCTGTCGTTTTGAGGCGGCGCAAATATGTATCGGACGCCATAAGCTCCCGCTTTATCACGCTTCCGGCGGTTCTTGACGCCATGCTTTCATCTATTTTTATGCTTCTTCTTTTCACCCGTTCATGTATCCCGTTTAGTAGATGGACGAAAGCTCGGCTCCGGTATAATAGTGCAGAAGTATCTCCCTGAATCCGGCTCCGTTTTCTGCCATAGCCTCCGCGCCGTATTGGCTCATGCCCACGCCGTGGCCGTAGCCTTTTGTCGTTACGGTAACGGTGTCCTTTGATATTTTTATCGTAAACGCCGTGCTTGACAGCCCAAGCGCACGCCGAAGCTCCCTTCCTGTGGTTTTTATCGAGCCGAGCCTAAGCTGCGTCACGCGCCCGCTGCCGCTCCTGCTCAGTATCTCCACCTCATCCTCAAGCTTGTCTGCGGAAAGCCCTGTGCCGCTAATTGCTTTGTTCACGGCTTTTGCAAACTGCTTTCTTGAAAACGCAACCGTGTCGCTGTAATGCGCGAACTGCTCCTCGCCCGGGCTCGCTACGCTTTTAAGATACGGCGCATCCCCGCCGAAAACGTTTGCCGCATCCTCCGTCATTCCTCCTGATGAGGAATGGAACAGCGCCTCTATCGGTTCGCCATTATATGTAAGTATCAGCCCGCTCGTCCCGTTTACGGCGTTTTCAAGCCTGTCAAAATACATTGGCGCCCCAGCGCCCCATTTTTTTCCAAGCTCCTCCCTGTTCCTATATGCCTGGCAGCAGGTACTATCCGTACACACGTCGGCGCCATGCCTTCCGCACGGAGTACCGCCAAGCGCCGCTATGCGCCTTGCAGTATATGTGCGCGCTGCCACAGCCTGAGCCTTAAGCGCCTCAAGCGAGAAGCTTGCCGGCATCTCTGCGGCGGTAACGCACAAAACGTATTCCTCAAGAGGAAGCGATATGTTCTCGCCGGCGTCGTCATCATAAACGCACACGGTTATGCCGCTGATATCCCCGGTCGTTTGCGTTTTCGTTTCGCCGTTTTCGTTTGATAGGTCGCTGCGCCTGGCTATAACGCAGCCGCGTATGCTCATCACTATAACGGACAGCAAAGCAGAGGCGGCCAATATGCGCCGGAGCTTTTGTATATTCAAATTTATCATACAGCAATGTATATGCCGTTTATTTGGGCTAAATGCAGGCCGTTAATGTCATCTTCCATTCTTCCAGCTGTCTATAAGCAGCGCGAACCATGACTTGACCTTCGGCTGCTTGGGAGCGCCTATTTTTTCAACATCGCGGCCCATTCTTATGAATCTGAACATTCTTTCGGCTGCGCTGTCAAACTTCCTTGCCGCCTCTTCGCGGCTTTCGCCAGCCTGCCAGCCTATGCTCATTATTCCGGCGTTCGTTATTGAGTAAAGCGTATCCGCGCCATCGGCCATTTCGTCCACTATCATGGCTATTGGCAGCCTTGCCTCGGCGCAGCGCTTTATAATCGAGTACATTGGCGCGCCTGTTGTCATTTCGGCTTTATCAAGCCTTTGGCAGCCTGTAACCACAAGGGCAGTGTTCTTAATCAGCCTTGTAAAGTTTATCATTTTAAGCAAATCATCATAATCGCGGCTGTATTCGCCTGAGCATATGGCGCACAAAAGCCCCGCAAAGCCCCTGTCTTTGTCTATATCCTTGCCGATAGCCTTTGATACGGCGTCTGTAAGCTTATCGGCATTTGCAACCGGCTCGCTCTTTTCGCTTGCGTCCATGCACAGTATTCTGGCTTCTCCCAGTCTCAGGTGCATCAGCTCCGTATCGGCTCTTGCAATAAGGCCAAGCTTGTCGCTTGCGCACTCAAGCTCGCTGCCGTTCTCATCAAAAAACCTTATGCCAAGCGCCCTTGCAAAGCCCATGCCGCCGTCGCCCATGTTATGGTCATGTACATCTATCACAATGCTCTTCAGCCCTTCGTCAAGCGCACGCCTCAGCAGCTCGCCAACGCCTGAAGATGTTGCCGGCTCATTTTGCCCCGTTTGCTTCACTATATCGGCATCAAATGCGCAGGCGGTCTCTATAACTGCCGTTTTTCCCCTTAGCACGCCGTAATGAGCTTCTTTTTTGCAGCTGCCGTCCTGGCTGGTTATGCTCGTTTTTCGCATAGCGCCGTTGAAGGCCGTAACAACGCTTGCGGTAAAGCCTCCCTTGCCCATATTCAGCGGAAACGGCGTAAGCTTCACGCCCTGAAAATGCCGCCTTGCGGCAACAGTGATGCGCTTTATGGCCTCCGTACTGCTCATGCTTTGATAATCCTCGGGCGCGAGCAGCACCCTTATGCCCTTGCCGACAGGCTTACGGCGGCCTCTTTTTTTAGGTACGCTCAACCCGTCCAGCGTACCGTCGCCGCCTTCAACCTTTCCGTTTGACTTTATCTGCCCAAAGTAGTCAAGCTCGCCTATGTCAAACAACCTGTTGTTTTCAACAAACGGCCTGTTGTGTACAAGGTACATGTCAAGCGCGGCGTCGCCCGCTATGGCGTGATACACCTTGCGCATCTGCTTGAGCTTTCCGCCCATAAGCACAACAAGGTAAATGTCGCCCTCCTCATCTACGCCGCCGAACTCGCTGAACGGGTCGGGACCGCCATAAAGCATAAGCTCCTCAAGCTCGCTGAGCGTAAGCACGGAAAAAATGCCTTCGTATATTTTTCTTGCAAACTCCTTTGGCGGCTGCTCCGCCATAGCCGCAAACCGCACGCCGAGCGCGAACTTACTTATCTTCATATGAGCCTCTCCCCGAATTTGTAAACATTTAGGTATTTATATTATAGCTTGCGCGCGCCGTATGGTCAAACGGATAAAAATGCGCTATTATAATATGCAAAATATTATGTTGACGGAGAATGGATAATGATAACGCTTGAACAGGTGAAGACCGACCCATCTATAAAAACATATATACGCATGGCGGATGCCTCTTTGGGCGAGCTTGGGTTTACCGAGCACAGCTTTGCGCATGTCGGCAAAACGGCTGAGGTTGCGGCATATATATTGACAACGCTCGGCTACGGCCAAAGGGAGATAGAGCTTGCGAAAATAGCCGCCTATATGCACGACATAGGCAACGTCGTGAACCGAATAGACCATGCGCAGAGCGGTGCGGTCATGGCGTTCAGGATACTGGACAGGCTTGGAGCCGACGCCGAGGACATAGCCGAAATAATAGCCGCGATAGGCAATCACGACGAAGGCACAGGCGTTCCCGTAAGCGCAATTTCAGCAGCGCTAATAATAGCGGATAAAACGGACGTGCGCTATACCCGGGTCAGGAAAAGCGAGTTTGCCGCATTTGACATACACGACAGGGTCAATTTTGCAGTAAGGGAAGCAAGCACCACAATAGACGATGCGCACAAGAACGTCACGCTTACCATGACTATAGATACGCAGTATTGCTCCGTAATGGATTATTTTGAGATATTTCTCAAGCGCATGCTGCTTTGCCGCAAGGCTGCCGAAAGGCTGGGGCTTACATTCAGGCTTGCCATAAACGGCCAGAGCCTGCTATAACGGCCTGAAACAAAATAACGCGCTGAACTTATAATAGCGCTATGATTAGGCTATAATAATGCTATAACCAAAGCTTTAATAAAAGGTAGTGAGAGATATGGAAACCAACTCCACACGCTGCATGTATGTGCTTTTTTCAAGGCAAAACACCAGGATCGGCCGCTTTATAAGAATATTCTTAAGGGACAGCCGCTATTCTCACGTTGCGCTTTCGCTTGATGAAAAGCTTTATACGATGTATTCCTTTTCAAGAAAAAGGCATGATTCGCCCTTTTCCGGAGGATTCGTCAGGGAGTATCCGGTACACTATATAATACGCAGCAAAGATGTGCCTATAAAGCTATGCCGCGTGCAGTTTGATGAAAGCGAATATGCCGGCGCAAAAGCAAGGCTTGAGGACAGCATATCAAGAAGCGATGAGCTTATATACAATCTTTTTGACGCCATCGTGCTTCCCTTTGGCAAAAGATGCCGGCTCAGGGACGCGTACACCTGCGTTAGCTTTGCCTCATACGTTATAGGCATGGATGATATCAGGAACATAGGCGAGCTTGAGAAAAGGCTTTCCGAATACACGGTCTATGAAGGCGGTCTTAACGAGCTTATAGAAAAATATTCCATTACCCCGCCTGAAAACGACGATTACTATGACCGCAAGGGCCTTATAGCCGCGACAAAGGATCTTATGCTGCTTTTGAGCAGCCTATTAAAGCGCTCAAGGCGCAGGCGCATGATCGCAGGATAGTTTTTGCGGATATGATCAGGGCCGCAAGGCCTTACGAGTGTCGAAAAAGTGGCTAAGCGCCACTTTTTCGAGTTTTCACAGGTTTTGCCTCTCGCCCACGCTCCCGGGCGGCAAAACCCGCAAGGCCCTTGTTTTATTTATGATACGGCTCGTTGTTGATTATCTTGAACGCCCTGTATATCTGCTCAAGCAGCATTATCCTGAAAAGCTGATGCGGAAACGTCATATCTGAAAAAGAAAGCTTTAGCTCCGCCCTGTTCGTTACCGCCCTGCTCAGCCCGAGCGAGCCGCCTATCACAAACGCGATGCGGCTTTTGCCGCCGAGCATCATCTTATGTATATACTGGGAAAACGCAACGCTTGGCAGCTTCTTTCCGTCTATGCACAGCGCTATAACATGATCCCGCTCGTCTATTTTGGAAAGCAGCCTTTCGCCCTCTGTATCGATTATCTGCCGCTTGCCGGCTTCGCTTAAGCCTTCCGGCGCTTTTTCCTCGGCTACTTCTATTATCTCGCTATCGGCATAGCGGCCAATACGCTTGATAAGCTCCGCTGCGGCTTCCCTATAAAAGCTCTCTTTTATTTTGCCAACGCATATTATGCGTATATTCATATCACACCTCGTACATCTCGCCCACCCTGCCGCGGTGCGCTATGCTCAGCTCAAAATCCTCGTCCGGTATATCCGCAGCCCTCAACGCCTGGCGCACGGTCTCAAGCGCAAGCTGCTCATAGTTGTTATGCTCGCTCAAATGCCCAAGCACCGCCCTCCTTACGCCGGTAGAATACAGCTTTATTAGCGCGGCGGCACAGGAATCGTTGGAAAGATGCCCGTATTCGCCAAGTATCCTCCTTTTTAATGGGTACGGATATGCCCCGACGGAAAGCATGTCCACATCATGGTTGGCCTCAAGCATCACAAGCGAGCTTCCTGCGGCGCAGGAAAGCAGCCTTTCGTCAAAATGGCCTATGTCGGTAAGCACGGTAACGCGCTTGCCGCCCGCGCTCAACGCAAAGCCAACAGGCTCGGCGGCATCATGCGGTATTGGTATGCTCAGCACGTTAAG
>SAMEA3663260__coassemble_156_pt1 | contig 20359 bp, 17 predicted proteins | sample SAMEA3663260__metabat2_low_PE_003 | metagenome-assembled genome bin SAMEA3663260 (sample SAMEA3663260) | pig gut metagenome | biome: pig gut; feature: pig-associated habitat; material: faeces | place: China | collected 2013 | reverse complement strand
CTTGACGGCGCGCCCCTAAGCACGGCTGTATCGCTTACGGCATAAGCGCCCCTGCTGCCGGCTGAATTTGTGAAAACGTAGTCCTTGCGGATATAGCCAAGCTCACCGGAATGAATGACCCTATACCAGTTGCCGTCCTCGCCTATGACGGTCACTTCCTCGCCGCAGTCAAGCTCGTCTATAACATCGCTGTCTTTATCCGGCGATTTTCTCATATTCACGCCGTCCGCCATAACCTGGCCCGTCTCCTGCTCATCGTCAGCAATACTGACGCTCCTGTTGCCAAACGGCATTATGAGCGCGCACAGCGTAAGCAGCACAAGCGCCGCGCATACACTGATCCGTTTAATGCTCATATCAGATAGTCCTTTCTTTTGCTGTATTTACACGCCCGCACCATTGTGCATGATTGCTCCAAGCGCCTCTATATCCCGCTCCATAGTCTCTATCAGGCTCCTGTTGTATATGCCGCTTGCAGGGTGATAGAGGGGAAAAAGCGTTATTCTCTCTCCCTCAATAATTATATCGATGGCTTTGCCGTGTACTGAGCCTATTTTGCCTATATCGCTTTGCGCAAGCTTTGCTATTGACGAAAGCGGGCTGTTGCCAAGGGTCGCTATCACCTTAGGCTTTATTAAGGCTATCTCGCTTTTCAAAAGCGGCAGCCCGGCTTCAAGCTCCTTTGCGGCAGGGGTCCTGTTGGCCGTGCTTTTTTCGCGCCTTCTAACAGGCCTGAACTTTACTGCGTTGGTCACAAACACGTCTTGCCTGTTAATTGAAGCTTTGTTCAGCAATTCGTTTAACTGCCTTCCGGCCTTGCCAACGAATGGACGCCCTGCTTCGGCCTCCTCCCTGCCCGGCGCCTCGCCTATAAGCATTAGTTTTGGACTATAAGGGCCTTCGCCGAATACGGGTGAGGCGTAATCACCGTCATTTTTCTCTATAAGGGCGGAAAGCCTGCCTCTTTCAGCCGAATACAGTTCCTCAAGCCCCATATTATTCACCGCCAAACAGGCCGCCGGAGCCGCTTTGTGTACTTGTGGGCGGAGGATATACTGAGCTTATCACACCATAATTGTATTTTAGCCTTTCATAATAGCTTTGTAAACTGCCGCTGCCTGTATTTTGCGAAGCTTCGTCAACATAGCTCCTTAATGAAGCTATGCCGCTTTCCAGCGTCGCCCTATCAGTATCGGGAAGGTTCTGCACCCTTTCAAGATAGCTTTGCACCTCTTTTATAAGCGCGTTTGAGTTGCTTATAAGCGACTGCGTACCGCCGCCAAACAGGCCGCCGCCGGTGCCGGTGCCCCAGCTTGAATAATGCACGCTGCACATTCCGCCGCTTACCGTAGTGCCGTACTCAAGGGGCGTAAGGTCAGTATAAACTATGTTGGGCAGATACTTTATAAGCTTCTGCGGATCGTAGCGCCTGTATCGCGAGGTAGAGTTTATAAGTATCACGCTTTGGTACTTAATACCCTCCTGCGGGCAATATACGCTTGCAGCCTGGCCGGAAGCAGAGCATATGTTTGCAAGCACATGCATATCGCAGCTTTCAACGGGAACGCTGTCGCCGGCAAACCAATCAGTTATTGGCACATGGCCCGATGCGTCAAACATGCAAGCCTCCGTCGCAAGCTTTCCGGATACAGAGCAGACCGTCCTTTTCACAAGGCCAAGCTCGACCGGCGAAGCGTCTATTATCTGCTTATCCGCCTTACCGTCGAGTATCTTTTTCATAAACGCCTGCCACAACGGAGCCGCGACCTTCCCTCCCGTAGAATCCTTGACAAGCTTTTGATTATAGTTGTCAGGACCTACCCATACAACCGCCGTATAGTAGCCAGTCATTCCGGCAAAGTAGGCGCTGCCGTAATCAGAGTTCGTGCCTGTCTTTCCGGCTACTGTCATTCCGCTTATTTTGGCTGCCGTGCCTGTTCCGCTCTGCACGGCGTCATGCAGTATATCAACAAGCATGTATGCCGTGGTCGGCTTAAATACCTGCCTTTTTGTGCGCACCTTGTCAGCATCCAATATCACCTTGCCGTCCTTATCGACTACCCTTGTAAACGATATCGGCTTTATATATGTTCCGCTGTTTGCTATTGCAGCATATGCACCCGCCATCTCTATCGGGGTTATTCCCATTGCGCCCAGAGCGAGGCCCGAGCCCGTTGTTTTAACACGCGAAGGATCCACGCCAAGCTCGGCAAGATACTTTGCCGCTACAGGCATGGTAACGTCTTCCATAAGCGTTCTTGCCGCCGCCACGTTAAGCGACGACACAACGCCCCTTCTTAACGTGATTATACCCTCATGCTTCGTTGAACCTATCGCAGGATAACCCTTTTCCGTATCCCAGCCGGCTATCGGGTCCGGTATGTTTGCTATGGCAGAAGCCGGTGAAAGCCCAAGGTCGAGCGCCGGCCCATATACGCTTAAGGGTTTTATGCTGGAGCCTACCTCCGTCGCGCTTTGGTACGCCCTGTTCCAGCCCTTTCTGACCTCAGGCGCTTCGCGGCCGCCAACAACGGCCCTAAGCTCGCCAGTGTGCTGATCTATCACCACGGCCGCAGCCTGGGGCATGTTTTCTTCCGCTGTAGCATTGGTAATATCCGGATATTTTTCCCAATTTGCAAGCGTATCCTGAACAATATGCTGCATATCGGTATCAACGGTAAGATATATAGAATATCCGCCCCTGCTAAGCTCGCTTTCTATTGCCGCCCTGTTTGCGGATGTGTCGTTAAGTCCCCTTTCCGCAAGTATATAATCCTCTATGTCCCTTATGGCATACTCAACAAAGTAGAGCATATCGTCCACCTTTGAGCTTTGCCTTTTCTCTATTATATACACCTTATCCGCAAGCGCTGTCTGCATCTGGTCGTAGGTTATAAAGCCTGCCTGGTACATGCGCTTTATCACCGTATCCGTGCGGTTGTTGGTTATATCCATCTTGTTCTGACCGGCATTCTCACCGCTCGTATACGTTCTTTTATAAGTATTGCGCCTTGGGTCATAGCTGTTCGGGCTTTTTATCATGCCGGCAAGCATGGCGCATTCCCTTATGCTAAGCTCGGAAAGCTCCTTGCCGAAATAGTCCTTTGCCGCCGCCTTCATGCCGTAGTTGGATTGGCCAAGGTATACGTCGTTAAGATAAGCTTCCAATATATCGTCCTTATCCATAACGCTTTCTACCTGAATAGCAAGATAAACTTCCTGTATCTTCCTCCTGTAGGATACCTCGCTCGTTAAAAGCTTGTTCTTAACCAGCTGCTGAGTAAGCGTGCTTCCTCCGGCGTCGCTCGATGCGCTCAACGAGCCGACAACGGCCGCAAACAGTCTCTTATAGTCAACTCCGCCGTGCCTGTAAAACCTTACGTCCTCAACGGCTATTACGGCGTTCTTAAGCATATCCGGAACGTACTCTATGTCGACCCAATCCCTGTATTCATAACCGGCAAAAGTGGATATGAGCTTGCCGCTTTTGTCGTATATATAAGATGTTCTGTCGCTTTTGGTCAAAAGCGATATATCAAGCTCAGGCGTGGTGTCAACATAGGCCTTGGCTACTCCCAAAACAAGCCCCATAGCCGCGCAGCCCAGAAGCACCACAAAAAGGAGCATAAGCTTACAGGTCGTAAAGAATATGGCGAGCACGAACGGCCGCTGCTCCCTGCGTTCAACAAACAGCTCCTCCTGCTCCCTTGAAGGGCGCTTTGTGGAGCTTTTTAAAAACGCGGAGGTCACGCGCTGCCTTATATCGGCAAAAAGGTTTTTAAGCTTTTCTTTCATCAATAATCCGCCTTAGCATAGATTGCCGGATACATTATAACATTTTTGCCGCATTGGCTCAATAGTTGAGGCATGCCGCATATGTTGAATTAACAGGGGCGACATATTTCGTCCGCCATTATAAGCTTTACAGCGAACAGGAGGCGCCTTCTATATGGAAACACATGGCGAGCAGGCAAGGGTCAGGCGGTGCGGGCGCGCGCTAAGGCGCTTCCTCATAACGGCCTCGGCAATAGTTATATTGATAATAGCGCTCACCACATGGCTTGGCGGCAACATGCGCGAGGCTATGGCCGCCCTCGCAAGCGCGCGCATACGCGCCGTATCCGCAAAGGCAATGAACGACGCCATACTTGACACTATGGAAAGCAACAGCGCCTATACCGCCCTGCTGCATATACGCGAAAACGGCACCAAGGTATACATGGTGCAGGCTGATCCGCAGCAGATGAACCTGCTTGCCGCGCAATGCGCAGAGGCCGCCCAGGAGCGCATAGCCGCGCTTGGCGAGCAGGGGATATCCATACCTATAGGCACGATAACAGGGCTTACGTTCCTTTCCGGAAAGGGGCCGAGCATACACATATCATTTACACCGGCCGGAAGCGTACAAAGCCAGTTCAGCTCCGAATTTACATCGTCCGGAATAAACCAAACGTTGTACAGGGTAAATCTTAAGCTCACCGCAAGCGTGCAGTTAGTCATGCCGGGCGTGTATCAGAGCATAAGCGTTACCGCTGAGGCTGCCATTGCGGAGAACATAATAGTTGGCGAAGTGCCTGAGGTATATACAAACGTAGCAAGCGAGGAGGATATGCTCAACCTTATCCCGACAGAGGTTCCCTGATTTACAAAATAGTCATACACATAAGCATGGTTTGTATGCTATAATCATGCTATGAAAAAGCTTTTTTGTACAATACTTATACTATCCGCGCTGTTTATATGCGCAACGGCTCACGCCGAGCCTACCCCTTCGCCTTCAGCTTCTCCTGAAGCCTCGGATGGAAGCTCGCCGGAGCTTATAAGCTATGGCGTAAAGGGCGAAGCAGTTGTAAGAATACAGCTCAGGCTCAGGGAGCTTGGCTATTTCAGCTACAAGCCTACCGGCAGCTTTCAGAACCTCACCGTTGAAGCCACGAAGCGCTTTCAGCAGAAGCAGACGGATTCTTCCGGTCAGCCGATAATGAGCGACGGTACAGTAGGCGCGCAATCCATGGCGATAATATTCTCGCACAGGGCGCAGAGGGCTGATATCGCCGCAAGGATACCTATAGGCAAGCAGCTTTCAGGCCAGGCCTCTGTGACAGGTGAGCTTGTTGATTGGAGCGAAGTCAAAGAGCTTTTAAGCGAAGGGACCCCCTATTCGGTAACAGACTACAATACCGGCGTAACCTTCCGCATGGTATGCACTGTAGGCGAAGGCCATGCAGAAGCTGAGTGCGCGTCAAGCGAGGATACCGCTGTATATAAAGAAGCCTTCGGCGGTGAATACAACTACTCAAAAAGGCCGGTGGTCATAGCTATAGGTTCAAGGAACATAGCTGCCTCGCTTCAAGGCCAGCCCCACGGTGAATCGAGCGTACGCTCAAACGACATGCCCGGGCATGCGTGCCTGTTCTTCTCCGGCAGCTCGTCGCATGTTGCCTCGCTTCCTGACGTTGAGCATCAGGCGCAGGTTTACAAAGCCGCCGGACGCGGCTAAAGCAGCTTCCTAAGCCTCAATAATATAGTGTTTTCAAGCCGGGAGACCTGCACCTGCGATATTCCAAGCACGGCGGCCACCTGGCTTTGTGTTTTATCCGAAAAGTATCTTAGCGTTATTATTGTCCTCTCCCTCGGCGAAAGCGTGCTTAAAAGCTCCTTAAGCGCGACCCTGTCAACTGCGGATTCAAGCTCGCGGCAGCTCCCGCCGACGGTATCTACAAGCAAAGCGTCCGAATCCGCGCCGTATGCAGGCTCATATATAGACGAATACGGCCTTGCAGCCTCCATAGCTTCCGCAACGTCTTCCGGCTCAACGCAAAGCTCTTTGGCAATCTCGTTTATGCTCGCTTCCCGGCCAAGCTTATCGCTTAGCTTCTCCCTTGCGCTTGCCGCACGCGCCGCAAGCTCCTTAAGCGAGCGGCTGACCTTTATCATGCCGTCATCGCGCAAAAAGCGCTTTATCTCGCCCGCTATCATCGGCACAGCATAGGTTGAGAACCTTACATCATAGCTCAAGTCAAAGCGCGAGATGGCCTTCACAAGCCCCATACAGCCTATCTGGAACAGATCCTCATACTCTATAGACCTGTTCAAAAAGCGCTTCACTATGCTGCGCACAAGCGCAGTGTTCGCCTGCACAAGCGTTTCTGCGGCTTCATTATCGCCTGCCTGGAATCTTGCAATAAGCTCGCGCGTAGTTTCCTGCGAAAGCAGCTCATGCTCAGCCATCGGCCCTCACCGAAGATATCCTTTTCTTCATTTTTACGGCCGTACCCTTGCCAGGTTCGCTTGCGACCTCTACCGAATCCATAAACGCCTGCATAACGCAAAAGCCCATGCCGGAGCGTTCAAGATCCGGCGCGCTTGTGAAAAAGGGCTGCATCGCCTGCTCGATATCGGCAATGCCCTTGCCGTAATCTGTAACGATTATCGTAATTATATCGCCATCTGTATAGCAATCCATGCGCACGGTGCCGCCGCGGCTCGAATAGCCGTGAATTATTGCGTTTGTGACGGCTTCGCTTACCGCTGTACGCACATCTGTAAGCTCTTCTATAGTCGGATCGAGCTGTACGGCAAACGCTGCCGCCACGCTCCTTGCAAACGCCTCATTTTTTGAAAGCGCAGGAAAAGTTATGCTCATTTCGTTGCTGTTCATATTCCCAATCCCCCTATATATCCATGCGATCCACAAGCGCATATATTCCGGCCATTCGCAATATGCGTTCAATGCTCCTGTTTGCGCCGCCTATGCTCATCTTGCCCCCACGTCCGGCTATCACCCGGTATCTTCCAAGTATCACGCCAAGGCCGGAGCTATCCATGAACGTGAGGCCCTTAAGGTCCAGCCTAAGCTCGCGTATGCGCTTGTCCGCTATAAGCGCGTCAAGCTGAGCGCGCGCCTGCGCGGCGCTGTGGTGGTCAAGTTCGCCCTTTATGCGTGCCGTCAGCCTGTCTTCGGCTGCTTCTATCTCCATCTGCATAGAGCTTCCTCCTTTGCATTTGTATGTATAGCCCCTGTTATTTCTATGCGCAAATTTTGCACCCTGCATAGTATTCCCTCTTGTTTTGGCGAATATGCATTTGTTTTGTCAAAACCGGCATGGAGAATAAATTTAATTTAATCGGAAAGCATAATAAGCATAGTTTTCTGAAAGGACACTGGCTATGGAGCTTACAGTATTGGGCCGCTGCGGCCCGTTTCCGGCCCCGGGAGAAGCCTGCTCCGGCTATCTTTTAAGATGCGGTGGCAAAAACATAATGCTCGATTTCGGCAGCGGCGTTTTCTCGCGGCTATACAGCATATTGCCAAAGCTTAATATAGACTGCGTAATACTCAGCCACCTGCACAGCGACCATATGGCGGATATGCTCATACTGCGTTACGCAATAGATCAGCTAAGCGAGCGCGGGCTTTGCGCAAAGCCGCCTTTGCCGGTAGTTGCGCCGCCAAGCCCAAGGGAGGACTTCCGCGTGCTGGCCGGCTCCGGCGTGTTTGACATAACAACTATAAAGGACGCCACCAAGCTGAGGTTTGAGGATATCACATTTACCTTCAACAGGATGACGCACCCTGTGGAAACATATTCTGTAACGGTAGAGCACTGCGGCAAAAAGCTCGTATACACCGGAGATACCGGCATGCGGCACGACCTTGTTGATATAGTTTCCGGAGCCGATATGCTGCTTGCGGACGTATGCTACCTTAACGAAGAGCTAAAGGGAAAGCTTATGGCGGCCCACCTGAGCGCGGGTCAGGCCGGCAACCTTGCCGCTGCCGCAAATGCTGACATGCTGCTTTGCACACACCTGTTTGGAGGAAGAAAAGAGCATAACGAGCTTCTATCCCAGGCAAGGCAGGCATTTCCCAAGGCGGCATTGGCTGAGGAGTACAAAACCTACCCAATATAGCCTATATAGCGCGATATAGACAACGTTTATCCACCATGATATAGTTTTCTTATGTTTCAGGAGAGGGATCGTCATCAAAAGGCTTCTTCCCGCGGGCCTTCCGGTCCGCGTTTACTTCCTCCATCAGCTCTTGGGCAAAATGCTTCGATGCCGCCGGTATCGCGCCTTAACCTGCTTCTTCGTGTTGGCACAGGCTTTTACACTTTACCCCAATAAGCAAAAACGCCCGGCTAATGCCGGACTTTTTCGACATGCTGAGGCCATGCTTCGGTTGAAGCATGGCCTTTGCTGAGTCTCTAAATCACTTTGCTGAACGCTAAGCTTCACAGACACGTTAGTGCACAGCTGTCGTGCGCATGCCTTTCCTTTCTACGCCTGCTGCGTTGAAACAGATTGGCAGCGTTCAATAAAGCTTGCAAATATCCTGGCGTGTTCCTCAGAAATCGCACAGAGCGACTCCGGATGCCATTGAACGCCGACGATCATGCCATCTTCGCTTTCCACCGCCTCAATTATGCCATCCGGCGCAGTTGCCACAGCCTTGAGGCTGTCTGCAAGCGTTTTGACGGATTGATGATGGTAGCTGTTCACAAGCATTTCCGTTTTTCCAATCATGTGGTATAAATGGCTGCCTTCTGCAATGGAGATGCTATGCGTCATTTCACCACGTGCAGCAGAGTCCTGGTAATGACATATTTCATTTTTCGTCTGAGACGGAATATCCTGGTACAGCGTCCCGCCAAGGCTGACATTCAGAATCTGTATGCCGCGGCAGATTGCGAGAATCGGTTTGTTCTGCCGTATCGCTGCCTGAATCATCTCAATTTCATATATATCATTTTTCCGGAACGTGCGAGTCACCTTCGGGTGCGGCTGCTCCCCATAGGAAAGCGGAGCTACGTCTGCGCCGCCGGGGATGATGATCCCATCCACAAGTGATACAAGCGTTTCCGGCGGTTCTGCCGGGTTTATTGGAAACTGAATCGGTATCCCACCAGCTCCAACTACAGCATTTATATAATTTGCTCCTGTTGCATAATGATTCTCTTTCGCCATAAAGCGGCTTATCACGCCAATCTTCGGTTTCACTTCTTATTTCACTCCCTTTCCTATGTTTTTAAGTATTGCGGTAATTCCCTGGCAAGATAAAACAGCAATGCCGCACCGTAGCCCGTCGCGCCGGTCGTAGTGAACGCAGGCGGTTCCGCCCGGAAATTGACACCCGCCATGTCAATATGTATCCAACGCTTTTTCTCCACAAATTCCTGCAAAAACAGTCCGCCCAAGATGCAGCCTCCGCCATCCGTTGTTGCACCGGAAGCGTTCTTTATATCCGCTACTGCGGAATTCAGGCAGGATCGCATCTCTTCGTCCGCATCCAAGCGCCAAACTTTTTCGCTGGAACTGTATGCTGCTTTCTGCAAGGCAGTATACAGCGCATCGTCATTGGATATGACGGCAGAGCTGTATTTGCCCACTGCCGCCTTTGCCGCGCCAGTAAGCGTGGCGATATCAACAATGACATCACACCCTTCCTTCCGGATGGCATATGTGATTGCATCCGCCAATGTCAGCCGGCCTTCCGCATCCGTGTTCGTAACCTCTATGCTTTTGCCTGCCATTGAACCAATGATGTCGCCCGGCACATAAGAATCATAAGAAAGCTTATTTTCGCAGGCTGCAACAACACCGATGATATTGACCGGAAGCTTTTGGCGTGCGATGGCGCTCATTGCTCCGATCACAGCTGCCGCGCCGCCCATATCATCGAACATGTTTTTCATATTGGCATTGCTTTTAAGGCTGTATCCTCCGCTGTCATAGACAAGCCCCTTGCCAACATAGCCAACAACAGGCGCATCACCGCCCTGTAAATACCGCATCACGATAAGAGCCGGAGGCGTATTCTTTGCGCCGTGCGCTACTGAGAGGAAACTATCCATCCCCAGCGCTTCGATCTGCGGCTGTTCCAATATCTCTGTTGAAAACCCGCACTCTGCCCCAAGTTTTGCCGCATCTTCCGCAAGGCTGTGCGGCGTCTGGAAGCTTGCGGGCTGGTTGCACAGCGTACGCGCTATCACCGTACCTTCTGCGCAGTCTATTGCGGCCTGCATACGGTCATTTAGCCCCGTATGCTCGCTCACAAAACAAACCTCCCGAAAAGCCTTTACCTTTGGGTTGGTTTTGCGCCCGGTATTTGCGTAATTCACCAGCAACGGAAGACGGCAGACGGTCTCGAATAAGTCCGCATCTTCGCATAAGGCAGGCAGATTATCAAGCGCTACCGCAACGCACTCTGCGCCTGCGTCTTTGCACATGCGGAACGCTTTTGCCGCATTGAGATAAAGCTTCCGGGGCATGAGCGGCATTTCGCCAAAGCCTGAAAAAACCAGCTGGATCAGCTTGCCCGCAACGGGAACCATGAGCGCCTTGACTTCCCCTGCGCCGGCCTGAAAATGCCGTTCCAACGCAAGATCAATGGCGTCGTCCAATTCTTTGCCAAGAGAAATATGCCGCTTTGCCGGAGAAGCAAACGGCAGAATATACGCATCAGCCGATGGAAACACATTGCAAATCGTTTGTTTCATTTTACTCCAATCTCCTTACGGTATTCGGTAGCCTCTTCTTTGTTTGCAAGCACAAAATGATCCTCTTCCAATTCGATCCATTCGGGCGGATCATTCTCATACCTGTGGCAGGACGGATCATAAGTCAAAACGGTCCTCTTGCGCTCAATCAAAGGATCCGGCTGCGGGATAGCAGAAAGCAGCGCCTTGGTGTAAGGATGCAGCGGATGCTCAAAAAGCTGTTCTGTCTTTGCAAGCTCTACAAGCCGGCCTTTATGTATGACGGCCAAACGGTTTGTAATATAGCGCATCACGGATAGGTCATGCGCAATAAACAAGTAAGTCAGCCCATATTCCATCTGCAGATCAGCCAGCAGGTTCAGCACCTGCGCACGGATCGAAACATCCAGCGCAGAAATCGGCTCGTCTGCAATGATAAGTTCCGGCTGCATCACAAGTACGCGGGCAATTCCGATGCGCTGCCGTTGGCCGCCCGAAAATTCATGCGGAAAACGCGTTGCAAATTCCGGCGGAAGTCCCACATCCATCAGAGCTTTGCTTACAATCCGCTTGCGCTCCTCTTCCGAAGAAAAGTTCTTAAGATTATATAGCCCCTCGGACACGATATAATCCACCTTTGCGCGTTCGTTGAGCGAAGCCATCGGGTCCTGGAATATCATCTGTATCTTATGGACGATCTCACGATCGAGCTGCTTGCTGATCTTGCCGCTGATTCTTTCCCCATGGTAGCGGATTTCGCCCGATGCTACCTCATTGATGCGAATTATCGACCGGCCAATCGTGGTTTTGCCCGATCCGGATTCCCCCACAAGGCCAAATGTTTCGCCTTTGTAAATGTCAAAGCTGACCCCTTTTATCGCTTCAAAGGCGCGCTTCCCTTTTCCGAACACAACATGAAGGTCCTTGACTTCCAACAATTTCTCCCGTGTCTGCTCAGGCATTTTCTTGCGCCTCCTTCCACTTTTCCATCATCCGTTTGATCGTATCGGGCGGATCCATTTTAGGAGCACGTGGATCCAGCAACCAGGTTTTTGCATAATGCGTCGGGGAAACCTCAAAGTACGGCGGCCGTATCAGAAAATCTATGTTGAGAGCCTGTGGGTTGCGGGGTGCAAAGGCATCTCCCTGGATTTCTTTGAAAAGATTCGGCGGCGTCCCCTTGATTGAATAAAGCGGTTCTCCTTTGATTCCCAGCTGCGGAAGGGAGGACAGCAGCGCCCACGTATATGGATGTTTCGCATTGTAGAATATCTCGTCACAAGTGCCGATTTCTATAATGTCTCCTGCGTACATAACAGCAATCCGGCTTGCGACTTTAGCTACAACGCCAAGATCGTGCGTAATGTAGATAATCGTCAGGTTATGCTTCTTCTGCAAGCTGCGCAAAAGCTCAATGATCTGCGCCTGAATGGTCACATCCAGAGCCGTGGTCGGCTCATCGCAGATCAGTATCTCCGGCTTACAGGCAATGGCCGTTGCGATCACTGCACGCTGCCGCATTCCTCCTGAAAATTCATGCGGGTATTGTTTATAGCGCCGCTCGGGCTCCTGGATTCCAACATCCGTCAGTATCTCAATCGTCTTCTGCTTTGCCGCATTTCCTTTCAGGTTCTGATGCAGCTCCAATGCTTCCTGAATCTGCTTTCCCACTGTTTTGAGAGGGTTCAGGCTTGTCATTGGGTCTTGAAAGACCATGGCGATCTCTCTGCCACGTATCTTCAGCCAGTCTTTTTCCTTTGTGAATTTGGCCAGGTCCATGCCTTTATAGAGGACTTCTCCCGCTGTTACCCGGCCGTTTTTATCGAGCATTCCCATGAAAGTCTTCGTAAAAACCGACTTTCCCGATCCTGACTCTCCGACTATGGCAAGGCTCTCTCCTTTGTATAAATCGAGAGAAATGCCCCGAATTGCCGTCAGCGTTTGCCCGCGCAATTTGAATTGCACTTCCAAATCCTTTACAGAGAGGATTTTTTCATTATATGCAAATTCCATTTTCTTTTCTCCTCTCCTAATCATACATGGTTTTTGGGATCAGCTGCATCTGCAAAGGCGTTGCCGATAACATAAAAGGATATTGTGATCAGCGAAAGCACGATTGCAGGGAAAATGATCTGATAACGGGAACTTGCGCTCATCATTACGATACGCCCTTCGTTGATCAGATTTCCCAAGGAAGGGATCGTTACAGGAAGGCCAAGACCGATATAAGTCAGGAACACTTCACCGCTGATCGCAGCGGGGATAGCCAATGAAATACGCAGCATAATTACGGATACCAAATACGGCAGAAGGTTTTTCGTGATCATTCTGCGCGTGGGAGTGCCAAGGCAGCGCGACGCAAGATTGTACTCCCTATCGCGGATGATTACAATCTGGTTCCGAATAAAACGGGACATCGGCAACCAACCAAGCACGCACATGGAGAAGATCATCGTTCCCACTCCGGGGCTGAGGATATATGTGAACAGAATCATCACAATGCTGTTCGGAATGTTGTGCAGCACATTGTAGATCTCGGTGAGCAGACGGTCCGCACGCCGGACATACCCCCAGATTGCACCGATCACAATGCCTACGATAGCCCGCAAAAGGCCAACAACAACACCGATCATCAAAGATGTCCGTGTCCCGCTCCAGATTCGCGCCCAGAGATCCTGGCCGGTGGAATTTGTTCCGAACCAGAATTCAGAATCCGGCCGATGGTTCATGTCCGGTGCAGTGCCGACCCAAAAAACCTCATTTGGATTCCTTTGGTTGGGAAGCAGAGGCTGAATGATTGTAAACAGCAGCATTGCTCCCAAAAGGCATAAGAAGAAAATCGCTATTTTGTTTTTGGTAAAAGAACGCCATGTGGAGCGCCAATACGAATAGTTTGAATAGCCTCCCTGTTCCGCCTCATTCGCATCATATTCAGCCTGCTGGAACAGCATATTCTGGTCGTACTGCGCGATCTGCGCTTCAATACTCTTTTCCAGTTTTACCTGTTTCATTATCGGCTGCCTCCTTTTCGACTAAGCTTTATTCTCGGATCGCACACCGCCATGAGCAGATCGCCCAACAGCAAGCCCAAAATACCGATGCTGGAATAAATCAGCACAAGCGCCTGAACCAACGGGTTATCCTGCTTCTGAATCGCAGCGATCAGCAATCCGCCCATACCAGGGATGGAAAACAGGGATTCAACATATAGCGAACCCGAGATCGTATAAAGAATATTGGCTGGCAGATTCTGCGCCATCGGGACAAATGCATTGCGCATCACGTGGCGGAACATCAGCTTGCGGTTGGACATACCTTTGGCGCGGGCAAAGCTGATATAGTCCTTCGTCATCTGGTCCAGCATATAGCGACGGATCCACATTGCATAGCTGGCTATGCCGCTGAGCGACATGCTCACCGCCGGCAATATCCAGGATACCGGGTTATATTCATCGTAAAGGATCGGCAAATGCAGGATATCGGAAATATAAAGCTGTATGAATAGATAATACACAGCCGCAGGAACCGCATTGATAAAAACTACGTACCCGTTTCCGATAATATCCGGCAGTTTATGCGGGAATCGTGCCATGAGCGTGCCAAGAGCAAGCCCGACGATCAGCGAAATACCAACGGAAGCAAGCCCAAAGGGCACAGAATATGGAATCTTCTGCGCGATGATTTTGCTCACCTCAACATGCGGTCGAAACACGACTGATTCACCAAAGTCGCCCGAAAGAATCTGGCGATAAAAGCGGAACAACTGTACGGGAATCGGATCGCGTAAACCCATGGCTTTCAGCGCAACCTCAATCTGCTCTGCATCCATCTTGTCATATTCATCCGCATCAAAATAACCGGTCTCCGGCATCAATCGCATCAGAAGGAACACAACTGTCGCGATGATGAAGAGGGTGACGACAGATAGAAGCAGGCGTTTCAATATGTACTTCAGCATAATGAGACCCCGATCTTTCTCTATTTTGGATTTTGGGGAGGCAGAGATACCACCTCCCCAACGTATCAGTTAATATATGCTTAACTTACCTGTAGTTTTATGGATATGCAGAGCTTATTTTCCTGCCTCCGCTGCAGCAAGCCTCGCTTGCGTGCGGGCTTCGATGTATGCCGCCTGCGCTTGTGCATATTCCTCAAGGCTCATGGAATGATCCATAACCACAGCTCCTTTCAGCTTACGCAAACCATATTCGCCCATCTGGCTGGTCCATCCGGAGAACGGATCAAGTTTGCTTGCCTGATAGCCGCCGGCAGACTTATATGCAGGAATCACAAATGCTTCATCCAGCAGGAATTTCTCTGCCGCAGCAAAGGCTTCATAACGTGCCGCCAAATCGTTTACAATGGCGTTTGCCTCAAGCGCCATCTTCTCAAAGGTACCATACCCGAGCGCCTCGTCGTAGTATTCCGTTGCAAGGTAGATGCATCCCCAGTTTTTGCCAATACTGGTAACAAGCAGCGGATCAAATGCGCTCATCGGGTCAGCATAATCCGCGCCCCAGCCAAGCTCAATCATCGACCACTTGCCGGGGTTACGCACTTCTGCATTGAAGCTGCTTCCGGAGTAGCCAATCAGTATGATGTCGATGAAGTCCGTGCCGAGCACGCCTTCCATTTGCTGTTCAACGACCTGTACGCGCTTTGTCGTCGCATTGTTGCTGACGTTGTACGGCATCGTTATCTGGATCGGGAAAGTAACTTTTCCAGTCAGTTCCGCAATGGCTGCTTCTTTGAATTTGAGCGCTTCATCCGCATTGAAGAGATTCGCCTGTTTGGAGTACTCGTCCAGCCCGCTCATCTCAAGATAGTCCGTATCGCCAACCGTTACAAGACCCGGGCGGGTATAAGTGTTAAGCACTTTTTCCTGATACGTATTTGCATCAAGGGTCATCGTTGCAGCATAACGGTCATAGGCATAGAACATTGCCTTGCGGAAATTGGTGTTGTTTACAGCCGTGAGCCAATCATTCGGAGCGTATTCTTCTTCATAGGTCGGGTTGAAGTTGAATGCCATCCAATAGGACATGTTGGTGTATTGTGCACGGTGAACCTGCTTCCAAAGCTCAGGGTCGGCCTTCCACTCTTCAATAATGTCTGTGCCAAGCGAAACCTTGTCCGTTTCCCCGCGCAAATACAGCTCAGGGCCGTTTGCAGATGCTTCTTTGTTGTACTTGTACTTAATCGCACGAATGGAAATAATATCTTTGTTCCAATAATTCTCGTTCATTTCAAGTACACGCTGATATTCCGGCTCGAATGTCTTCAGAATATACGCACCGCAATAGAGCAGCGTATCGTTGCTCGTGCCAAACTTATCGCCGCATTCGGCAAGGAAATCTGCCTGCGCGGGGAACCAGACATTGTTGGACACCATTTTAAGGAAGTACGGCACGGGCTGCAGCAGCGTGTATTCTACGGTGTAATCATCCAGAGCCTTGATCCCAACGGTGGAAAAATCGGTCGTCTCACCGTCATAATACTCCTTTGCGCCAGCAATGTTGTTATACCAGGTATTTGCAACCTTTGAAGCATTCGCGGCATTCAGTATCCATTCTGCCGCAGCGACAAAATCCTGTGCTTTCAGTTCCGCATACTCATCGCCATCGCAGGTATACCACATAATACCCTGTTTCAAATGGAAGGTATAAACGGTTGCATCATCAGAAACCTCCCAGTGCGTTGCAAGGCAGGGGCGCATGATGCCATATTGGTCATGTTCTACAAGGCTGTCAACGCAGAGGCCGCCCAAAACAGCAACGGCCGTCGCTGTCGTGCTCAAATAGTTCAGCGTGCTCAATTCAGAGGAATACACTTCGGTATAGGTGGTGTACTCTACGGGTTTCTTCACTTCTTCAGGCGGCTGATTCTCGTTGTTGTTTCCAGCCTGTGTTGTCGCGGGATCGTTGTTCGGATTCTGTTGTGTGCTTCCCGGCTTTGCGCATGCAACAAGCGAAAACGCAATTACAATCACCAGAAACATACTTAAGAGTTTCCTGTACATAGTTCTCCTCCTCAAATTGTTTTTTATTAGTAGACGAGATAGCATATGCCTTACAAAGCATTTGCCGTTTCTTCTTACCCCTTATATACGCGAAATCTGTGCCAACTTCCGTTGTTGTAAATAATTATTTTTTATAAATAAGAGTCATGTGTTTAATGTATCAGTTTTTGTTCTTTATAGCCACGCATTATGCTTTATTCCGCCAATTTACTGTATTCTTATATGCCCTGCCATGCTTTTCGCATATTCGCATATTAAAATTATGCGCTGAAATAATCCGCGCAAATGACAGAATTCGTTTTCGCCCCTGTAAATAGGGTGTTTTCGTCCAATTTATTCAATAATTGGATTCCAATTATGTCATTGAGCTATATGTTTTTGTCTCAGTATTTCGCCTGTATTTGCTTAAGCGCGTTCCTCCCCTTTTCAGTCAGTGACGTTCCTCCCCGCCCAACCTGCCGCACCAGAATTCCATTACGCTCCAAGTCCTCCAGTTTATGCCGAAGAGCATATTCGCTCGTGTTAATTCCCCACTCTTTCAATTTGCACATCAAGGCAGTTCTCCCGAGCGAGCCCTCATGGAGGATGGACAGAACTGCATAGTCCATATCCGGAGCGGTCTCGCGGTATTGTGATATATTTCCGCTGATATGCTTGGGCAACGGGTTTTCAAATCCGCTCATCATCCCATAATAATCCGCCGCATTCTGAAGTTCGCGAACATTACCGGGCCAATCATAGCGCATAAGGCAGTCCGCAATATCGGCCGGAACATTTGGAAGGCCCGTAAAGTGCTGGAATAGAGGCAGAATATCCTCCCGACGTTCCCGCAGCGCAGGAACCTGACAAGGAAGCACGCTGAGACGATAAAAAAGGTCGTGCCGGAACGTGCCCTCGTTTATCTTCTGCATCAGGTTTTGATTGGTTGCTGCAATCACGCGCACATTTACATTTAGAACATAATCCCCGCCGATTCGCATAACCTGCTTTTCCTGTAAAACACGCAGCAAACGCGACTGCAGTGCAAAGGGCATATCACCGATCTCATCAAGAAAAATCGTTCCTCCGTTCGCCTGCTCAAATAAGCCCATCTTTCCGCTCTGCCGTGCCCCTGTAAACGCGCCTTTCTCATAGCCAAACAGCTCACTTTCTAAAAGGCTTTCCGGTAAAGCTGCACAGTTTACTGCAACAAATGGGCTATGATGACGTGGAGAAGAATTATGAATGGATTGTGCCAACAATTCTTTTCCTGTACCACTCTCCCCCTGTATCAGGATTGCCTTATCAGATTTAGCAAACATTTTCAACTGTTTGATGCACTCTTTCATCGCCACGGACCGGTGTACAATATCATCAAACGTATGCTTCGCCAAAAATCCGCTTTTCTTCGCGCGCATCGCAGCGCTTTGTTCCAGGCAACGCAGATAAGTTACATCCGAGAAAAAATAGAGCCGTTGATGGATGTTTGTGCTGAATTTAATAATGGTATGATTCACCACAATCTCCCGCCCTCCGATATTCAGGGCGATCGCGTCATCCTTCATTTCCTCAAGCTGCTGTGCTATGGGCTCGGCAAACATGTCCTTCAGCGAAAGTGGCGCATCCTCCATAGAACAGTTGGCGAGCTGCTCCAATTTGGGATTCGCCAGCACGATCTCACCACTCGAAAGCGTAAGCAGAAGGCCCTGTTCCATGTGCTGCAGAATGCTTTCCATACGAATGTTGCCGATCAAAGCATCCTGATACCGCTTGGACGCATTACCGGGCGTAATCACCAGGCTCATATAATGCAGGAGCGCATCTAATGTTTCCGGAGTATTCGCTTTCAGGATATTACAGATGCTCAAAGCCGTCGAAATATCGATATGGCGGTTTCCCACATCAATGATTTTTTCAATATAGGGCGGCACATAGGAAGGCTCGCCAGGCGTAATTGCAACGGTGAGCGACGTATCAGTGCAGTCTTCGGAATAAGGAATGTATGTAAGCCCGGGAATATTGAGGCTGAGAAGCAGCTTCTGCATCTCAAGTGTGCTTTTTAGCGAATCGTTCACCACCAGAACCTTGCTTTGCGGCGGTATAGCAAGAATCTGCTGCAATCCACTTTCCCAAATCGTGCGGCTAATGCAAAGCATGCGGCCCTTGTCAGGAACCTTTGCCTCCAGATTCCCGATTCGATCCAACCGTGTAAGAAGGAACAAGTCTCCCTCCACCCGTTCCATCTCAGCAACCTGTGGCGGAAACAGTTTTTCAATTATGACGCTATCACCTAAAATGAGGCGAACATCGTCCTCAATGCTCGAAGCAACCCTGTCGTTTCCCGTGACGATCACAATCTTCTTTCTTTGCATTTCATTCTCCTTTTCCGCCGGCACGTTAATGCTGCCGGCGTGCGCCCGCTGCAGGCAGCAACGCCTCTTCGCGGTATTTTGATACAGTTCGTCTGGATATTTCAATTCCTTCGCGGCGCAGCCGATCAGCAATTGCCTGATCGCTCAAAGGGTTTCGCTTTTCCTCTGCGTCGATCAACCTCCGCATGCATTGCACGACCTCATCTTTTCCGACCTTTCTTCGGTCAGCAGTATTTCGAAGCGGGCAACGGATCAAAAAATCCGACAAAAGAAAAGTGCCATACCTGCAGGCAATATATTTTCCCTTTATTGTGCGGTAAACTGTAGACGGATGCACGGAAAGCTGTTCGGAAATCTCCTGCACGGCAAGCGGATGCAGCGGCAGCTTCCCACTCCGAAAAAACGGCTTATGCGCTTGTGTTATAATTTGCGCACAGTTCAGCAGCATTGTTCTGCGCCGGTCAATGCATTCAATAATCCACCGGGCAGCACGCAGCTTCCCCTGAAAATACTCACGTTCCTCTGCGTTCAGGTTTTCGTTTTGCAAAAGCGATGCATAATAGCTGCTAATTGAATAATTTGGCAAGTACTGATCCGCCAGAAGCAGCCGCAATTCTTCGCTCTTCTCTTCATTAACGACCTCTATATCCGGTAAAATATATTGGATTCCCATTTCATTTTTTCCGAACCCATTGCCAGGCTTCGGAGTAAGCTGTACCAGTTTTCTTTTTGCTCGTTCAACCCGTGCGATACTTGTGCGGAGTTCCTGTGCGATGCGTTTCATCTGCCCTTTGCCAAGAAGCTCCAAATAGTTTTGTGCCAGCTCATACAACAACGGATCTTGTTCCCCCTGCCTGCGCAGCTGAAGCGTAAGGCATTCGGCCAGGTTCCGCGCCCCAATGCCCGCTGGTTCAAGCCCCTGAAGCAGGGAAAGCGAACGGTCATACAGCGCCTCCCCCCATGCAGCACGCAAAGCTTCCTGCGAAGCATCCAAATATCCGTTTTCGTTCAGGTTTCCCACTAAAAAGCGCAGAGCCTGCTCTGTTTTCGCGTCCAGATGCAATGCCGCTATCTGTTCTGAAAGATACTCTTCCAGGCTCTCCCCATTTTCTGCGGGCAAATCCGTATCCGTCTGCTCATCCCGCTGCATTCTGCATCCATATTTTTGCGGCATAGTGCCAATCCATTCCAATTCAAGCCTCTGCTCGGGGACGCTCGCCTCCAGCAAGGGATTCTCCTGAGCAGCCGCATTCAGAAAACGCTCCAATTCCATAGCATTCAATTCCAATATCTGCATGGAAAGATAAACATGCCCCCGCTGAACCTGTCTTTGTTGTTCTTGAATCTCAAGGTGCATAAACCTGACCCCTTCAAATCGCAATGCTTTCTAACGTTAAACGAAATTACCTTATTGAGAATACTAACCATTAGTTGCCATTCTCATGTTGCAGGAAAAAGCAGTGTTTTTAAGCGTCCGACTGCTTCTTCATAAAAACGCACAAACACAT
>SAMEA3663260__coassemble_44_pt1 | contig 37626 bp, 30 predicted proteins | sample SAMEA3663260__metabat2_low_PE_003 | metagenome-assembled genome bin SAMEA3663260 (sample SAMEA3663260) | pig gut metagenome | biome: pig gut; feature: pig-associated habitat; material: faeces | place: China | collected 2013 | reverse complement strand
GCTGCCACAAGCGAAAGATTGCCGCCGCAAAGCTCGCCTTCGGCCTTTCCGGAAACAAGAGTATGCATCGTTACACCGTCCGGATTCTTATACTCGATCTCCTCGCCGAACAGCATTGCCTTTGCGTATTCAAGCGTATAAGGCGCGCCTTCAATGAGCTTGTCGCTCGTCGGCATAGCCATATGGTACGTTCCGAAGCCGCACTGCTGGCGGAAGGCGATGTGAAAGGCCGTTATGTCGCTGTACCCGCCGAAAAATTTGGCGTTTTCCCTTATCATGGCGTAATCAAGCATCGGCAGCAGCCTGTGCGCCCCGTAGCCGCCGCGCAGGCACCATATGCCGTCAATGCTCTTATCGGCAAAGGCTGAGTTGATATCGTTTGCGCGCAGCTCGTCCGTTCCGGCAAGGTAGCCGTGGCTCGCCCTTGCAGTCGGAAACAACACGGGTTCAAGCTTAAGATGCTCGGCCACGCTTATCGCGCGCGCTATCTTTTCTTCCAGATTTTCGCTTATCGGGCTTGACGGCGCTATCAGCGCTACACGCGCCCCTTCAAAAAGAGCGGGACCTCTCATTCTTCGCTGTCCTCCCCTTCCATCTCGTCAACTATATCAAGGAATTCGTCAAACACCTCGTTAAGGAGTATCTCATTGTCTATCGTGCTGTAATAGTCCTGCCCGTCCTTTGTTTCCACCTTAAGCAGCACTATTTCGGCTTCCTCATCGTCCTGCTCCTCGGCCGGTTCAAGCGCTATGTACTTCTCACCCTCATATGTGAAGGTAAGCACATGCACAAAGCTCGCTTCTTCCCCGTTTTCATCAAGCAGCACTATCTCGTCATAGCCATCGTTTATGCCTTTGTTTTCCATAATATACGCTCCTTATAACCTAAAAGCTTATACGCTTACAAAACAGGATTTGAATCCAGATATCCCTGCAAAATTATCGTGGCGGCAAGCTTATCCACCACCTTGCGCCTTTTGCGCCAATCCATATCGGCCTCCACAAGCACCCTTTCGGCGCTTACCGTGGTAAGCCTTTCATCGAAAAAGGCATGCTCGCCGTCCCACACCTTAAGCACGGCTTGTGCAAACTCCTTCACCTTTTCGCTTTGAAAACCGTATGAACCGTCCATATTCCTCGGCATGCCGAAAAGGAGCCTTACAGGCTCGTACTTTTTGGCTAATTCCGCAATATGCTCCGCGTCCTTTTCAGTGTCGCCGGTCCTTGTATAGGTCTCAAGCCCCTGAGCCGTTATGCCCAGCGGATCGCTCACCGCAACGCCTATCCTTTTATCCCCAACATCAAGGGCAAGCACTCGCCTCATTATCTGCCCTGGCCTTCCTCCGCATTCGCAACGTCCTGCGCCTGCACATAGAAGCGCACAAGCTCTTCCACCAGCTCGTCCCGCTGAAGGCTGCATATGCGGTAGCGGGCGTTGTTATAGCTTGTAATATATGTAGGATCGCCGGAGATGAGATAGCCGACTATCTGGTTTATCGGATCATACCCTTTTTCCTTCATGGAAGTATATACGCTCATAAGCACATCGCTTGCGGCATTTTTCTCCCGGGGTTTCCTGAATAGCATGGTATCGCTCGTATTCTCGTTCATTAGGCTTCCCCTTTCTTGCGTACTTTGATATATTCCGCCAGTATGATATGTGTATTATACCCATATCAGGCAGAAATAGCAAGTTGGCTTATTTCACGCGCGGCACAACATAGCTTTTGTCAAAGGCCGTGTTGTAATAAGGGTCGCCGTATATGCTAAGATGCCTAAACTCGTCCTTGCAGCGCACACGCACGTTTTCTGGCGTCTCCTTAAGCCGCGGCAAGCCGGTATGCATTATCAGCCTTGCCTGCGGCGTATACACGGAGCAGAAACCCCTTCTTGACAGCCTCAGGCACAGCTCCGCATCGCTGCCGAGCGGAAGCAGGGGTTCATATTCCGCGGCGTCAAAGCTCCTGTCGAAGCCGCCGCAGCTAAAATACATATCGCTTCGCATATACATGCAGGCGCCGCTCAGCACGCTCACAGCCCTCACCGTATCCGTAAACATGAGCCTCCTCAGGCTCGCCGCTTTATCATCGTCGGCAGCCTCTCCCTCATATGGGCTCGCTACCTCTCCGCATAGCCCTATTACGCCGCCCGTATATACTATCCTGTTGTTAGGGCTTATCAGCATGCAGCCTGCCGCGGCCACATTTTCGCGCTCGCCCTGGGCTATCAGCGCGCCGAGCATCATCGGGGATATCACCTCGGCGTCCCTGCTCAAAAACAGCAGCGCATCGCCCATAGCCCTCTCTGCCCCGGCGCAGGCAAGCGTGGCAAACCCTGCCGATTCGCACCTTACCACCTTTGCGGCGCGGGCTTTTTCTATAAGCCCGTAGTATTTCAGCAATCTCGCGTCGCCGCTGCCGCCGTCAGCGATTATTATTTCATATTTATAACCGAGCATACAGCGTTCTATGCTTTCAAGCAGCCGTCTCAGGCTCTCCATTCCGTTAAGATTCGGTATTATTATAGATACCCTCCTCGGCTGTCTTAAGGAGCTTACAATAAAGCTGCCCTTCCATATCCCCGTGGAAACGCTCTCCTGCCTGTCCTCACCCCTTATGTAGCCCCTTATCGCGGCCATTCCCGCCGAGTTTTCTATCGGTCTGAGCCTGCTTCCCCTATGCAAAAGCACTTTGGGTATGTGTATGATCCTGCCGGCATGCGCCATGCACCTCAGCTTGAAGGCATATTCCTCCGCTTCGTCCGCATCTAACCCGGGCGGGCTGCACATTGCATATATATCCTGCTTTATAGCCAGTATTCTGCCGAAAAGGTCGTATGAAAGCGCGGTTATCCTGCTGAATTCGGGCTTGAATACAGGCGCCTTCCTTCCGCTTGGCGATATCTCGTCCTCATCTGCGTATATCATATCAGGCTTATCCTCGGCCGCCCTCTGCACGGAGTATGCAAAGCTGTACAGAGCATCCGGGCTAAGCTCGTCGCCCGCGTTAAGGCGTATAACATAGCCTGTTCCGTCTTGAGCGGCGCCGCTCTCCTCTGCCAGCTCCCACTCCCCGTATGTCTGCGCCTGCAGCGATGCAAGGGTCTGCTTCGTCTCCTTCTGCCTGCCGCGGTTTATAAGCACGGCAAAAAAGCGCGGCCTCAACGTCAGCTCGTCCCTTCTTTGCCTTTCAAGCTCGGCTTCATCGGCGTCGTTTTCCATGATATAGCTTTGATAATCGTCGTCCGGCGGCTCGCTCGCCGCAGCCTTTGCGCCGAATATGCCGGATATGGCGCCGGCTATCGTTCTGTTTTGTTTTTTTATGTCGTTTGTATTCTTCATATAAATTAGCTTTCCCAAAAGCATGATATATTATCGCGTTTTGTATGGAGAATGTATGCGCGCTGTGGTAAAATCAGTCTATGATAGAGTTTTTGATGCCAAGGAGGTAAAAGGTATGGAGCGCATACTGGTGATAAATCCCGGCTCAACGTCGACAAAGCTTGCCGTGTTCGATGCGGACAAGGAGCTTTTTCGTCTGAGCATTGAGCATGACCAGAGGGAAACGGCAAAATTTTTGCGCGCAATAGATCAGCTTGATTTTCGCAAGGAATGTGTGCTTAATGCGCTTAAGGAGCATGATATCCCGCTTGAAAGCTTAAGCTGCATAGTATCCCGCGGCGGCATGCTCCCGCCGTGCCAGACCGGCGCATACGATGTGAACGCGGATATGCTCAGATTTGTCAACAGCGACCACCTTGTAAAGGAGCATATATCAAACGTCGGCTGCGCCGTTGCGCATGCCATAGCGGAGCCGCTGAATATTCCCGCGCTTATATACGATACCGTAAGCGTTGACGAGCTTATTCCGGAGGCGAGGATAACCGGCGTTCCCGAGCTGCCCAAGGAAAGCCGGGGCCACGCGCTCAACACAAGGGCAATGGCAAGGAAATGCGCCGAAGAGATACTGCACAAGGATTTTGACAAATGTACGTTCATAGTGCTGCACCTTGGCGGCGGCGTAAGCACATGGCTTTTCCAGAACGGCCGCGCAATAGATATGTACAGCGACGATGACTCCGGCTTTGGCCCCGAGCGCTGCGGAAGGCTGCAGGCCGCTCCGCTCGTTGCGCTTTGCTACAGCGGCAAATATACGGAAGCCCAGCTCGCTAAGCTGGTGCGCGGAAACGCCGGGCTTAAGGCTCACCTCGGCACAAGCGACGTGCGCGAGGTGGAACGCATGATAGCCGGCGGCGACGAGCATGCAAGGCTGATATTCTCGGCGCTGGGCTATTCGCTCGCAAAGGGCATAGGCGACCTTGCGACGGTTGTGTCGGGCAAGGTGGATAGGATAATACTTACCGGCGGCGCCGCCCATTCCAAGGCGCTTACGGGTAACATAATAAGCCATGTTGAATGGATAGCCCCCGTTGAGGTGATGGCAGGCGAGTACGAGCTTGAGGCGCTTGCATCGGGCGCGCTGAGGGTGCTTCGCGGCGAGGAGAAGCCGCACACCTTCGTATGGAACGGCTAAATATGGAGAACGTAAGGCCGGGCAGCACAAAGGAGAGGCGGCGCGCGCTTATTGCGATGCTGCTTTTCATGCTGCTTTGCTATGTGCTCATACACGATCTTTTGGGCGGTACGCTTTTTGCGCACTGCCCCTGGGATAGTTATACGCTCCAATCCTTAGCGTGGCTTGAGGGCCGCATGGACCTTGACCGGGATTACAGCTACCTTGAGCTTGCCATATACAACGGAAAATACTATGTCTCCTTCCCGCCGGTGCCAAGCGTTGTAATGCTGCCCTTCGCCGTTGTATTCGGCGAGCAAACGCCGAACAACCTTATAATAATGCTCGTCACCATGCTGTGCGCAGCGGCTGCATTTTCAATAGCGTCATACTCCGGCTTCAATGCTAAAAACAGCGTGCTGCTGGCGCTTTCCATCACATTTGGCAGCAACGTAATGTGGATGAGCACCTCCGGCGGGGTATGGTTCATGGCGCAGACGCTCGCCATGCTGTTCCTTCTGCTTGCAACAATATCGGCATATAAGAACAAAGCTGTTTTGGCTTACGCGCTGATCGCTTTGGCCGTCGGGTGCAGGCCGTTTTCAGCCGTTGCGTTTTTGCCCGCGTTCATTTGGTTCTATGGTAAAAACAGGGAGGCCGGCATGGGCCGCGCCAAGGCTGCTTTAAGCCAATGGAAGGCATTGATACCGGTAATTATCATTGCCGCCGTAATGATGTGGTACAATTATGCAAGGTTTGATAATCCGCTTGAGTTTGGGCATAACTATCTGCCGGAGTTCGTTGAAAGCGAAAACGGGCAATTCAATCTATGCTATATTTTTGATAACATAGCCCGCATATTAAGGCCCGTAAAGCTTAAGGAGGGCTTAAGGCTCGATTATCCGTACTTTGACGGGTTCATGTTCTTTATAGCCAATCCGTTCTTTCTGCTGCTTTTTGCGGCGAACCTGCGCAATATAATAAAGCGCAGCTTTTCTTCCGTAAGGCTTGGCCTGGCTTTGGCAATGCTTATAATGCTGATATGCCTTTGCATGCACAAGACCTTCGGCGGCTGGCAGTTCGGCGCGCGCTACACATGCGATATGCTGCCGCCGGCGCTTATATATGTGTGCTTATCGGATAAAAAGGAGCTTAAATTCTGGGAAAAGGCCGCCGCCGTATTCGGCATGGCGTTCAACATATACGGCGCGCTGGCAATGACATTTTTGTATAGCTGAATAAATGGTTTAATCATATAAGGAGGATATGCTTATGGTTATAATCGAAATGGAAAACGGCGGCAAGATAAAAATAGAGCTTGACAGAGCCGCCGCGCCGAACACGGTAAAGAACTTTTTGAGCCTTGTCAACAAGGGCTTCTACAACGGCCTTATATTTCACAGGGTCATTCCCGGCTTTATGATACAGGGCGGCTGTCCTGACGGTACGGGCATGGGCGGCCCGGGCTACAGCATAAGGGGCGAATTCAGCTCCAACGGCATACCCAACCCCATAAAGCACAAGCGCGGCGTTATATCGATGGCAAGGGCGATGAACCCGAACAGCGCGGGCAGCCAGTTTTTTATAATGCACGAGGATGCGCCGCACCTGGACGGGCAGTACGCCGCATTCGGCAAGGTAGTGGAGGGCATGGACGTTGTTGACAAAATAGCCGCAGCGCCTACCGACCGCCGCGACAGGCCCATAGATGAGCAGCGCATAAAGAGCATCACCATAGTTGACGAAGGGCAGATAGAAGAGCCTGAAAAGATATAATCGTAAAAAAGCATGTAAAAAGCCTGAAGCGCGAGCCTCCGGCCGAAAGTGTCGAAAAAGCGGCTGTTTGCCACTTTTTCGAGAATTACAGGGTTTGCCTCTCGCTAAAGCTATGCTTTAGCTCCCGGGCGGCAACCCCTGCAAAGTATGAAAACCATTAGGTTTTCATCCGTTCTGACGCGCAGGTCGTCAGAGCCGGAATCAGCTTAAGGGGCTGCCGCCCCTTAACAACCCTTAGTCATTTAGACAATTTGAGCCGGAAGCGCGAGCCTCCGGCTTTTGTATGCAGCGTTTTTTTCGTTATCTGTAATTCACAAGGAACTCGTAATACGCCCTGTTGGTCATATAAACATCGGCCTTGGAAACTATCTCCCAGGGCGCATGCATGCTGAGCATGGCAACGCCTGCGTCTATAACGTCCATATCGTTGTTGGCAAGTATATAAGCTATGGTGCCGCCGCCGCCCTGATCCACCTTGCCAAGCTCGCTTGTCTGGTAGACCACGTTATGGTCGTTGAACAGCTTCCTCACCTTGCCTACAAGCTCGGCAGAGGCATCGTTTGCGCCGCTCTTGCCGCGGGAGCCGGTGTATTTTACCATAGCTATGCCCTGACCTATGCCGGCAAAGTTGGCGTTGTCGCCAACGCTGGGATAGTTGGGGTCGAATGCTGCCGCAACGTCCGCACTGAGAAGGGTGCTGTGCGCAAGCGCGCGCCTTATCGCAAGATCGGGGCAGTTTCCGCCGTTCATAAGGGCTATTATCTCGCCTACCATGTTGATGAAGAACTGCGAATGCATGCCGGTCGCGCCAACGCTGCCTATCTCCTCTTTATCAACATAAAGGCCTACGGCCGTGCGCGCAGGCTTTTCCACCTTGAGCATGGCCGCAAGGGACGCATAGGAGCACACCCTGTCATCATGGCCATGGGCCGCTATAAGGCCCCTGTCAAAGCCGACATCGCGCGCCTTGCCGGCGGGAACGACCTCAAGCTCGGCGGATACGAAATCCTCTTCCTCTATGCCGTAGCGCTCGTTGAGTATGTTCAAAAGTGCGGTCTTAAACCTGTCGGAAGCCTCGGTATCGTCAACGGGAAGGCTGCCTGTAAGCACGTTCAGGTTCTCGCCCTCGATGCCCTCGGCAAGATTCTTGCTCATCTGATCCTTTGCAAGGTGCGGCAGAAGGTCCGTTATGTAGAACACGGGATCGTCGGCCCCGTCGCCGACGGCTATCTCTACCTTTTCACCGTTTGCCTTTACTATCACACCGTATATGGCAAGCGGCAGAGCCGTCCACTGATATTTCTTTATGCCGCCGTAATAATGGGTCTTGAGCAGCACGGTTCCGCCGGCTTCATAAACAGGGTTCTGCTTTATATCCAGCCTTGGGGAATCGATATGGCTGCCGACTATGTTCATGCCGTTTTCTATCGGTTCTTCGCCTATAATGGCAAGCATAACGGCCTTGCCCCTGTTGTTGTAATAAACCTTGTCGCCGGCCTTGAGCGAACTTTTACTGCATATGCACTCAAATCCGGCAGCCTCGGCCCTCCTGATTATCTCCGCCGCGCAGCGTCTCTCGGTCTTGCCCTCATCCAGGAAAGCCTTATAATCCTCGCCCATTTCCATAACGTCTTTACGCTCGTCCGCGTTCAGCTTATCCCAAACGTACGCGCGCTTGTACGCCAGCTCTTTTTTTTCCATACAATCCATGCTCTCCTTTACAATAAACTATATGATAAGCATACATCTCACCCATGCCGTCAGTCAATAGCGATGAGCCGCGTGCTATAATATATTCAACGGTAAAGCTCACACAAGCTTTTTCATAAAGCCCATAAGATTATCGCAGGCTATCTTCCTTATATCGTCCTGCTTAAAGCCGGCCCTTTCAAGCGCATGCATCAGCTTTGGCACGTCGTTCCACGATGTTAAGCCCACCGGATATGCGTCAAGGCCCATTCCGTCAAAATCGCTGCCGAGCGCAACGCAGTTTATCCCGCCGACCGCCGCAATATGCTCTATATGCCTTACTATATCGTCTATGCCGGCCCTGCCTCTGTGCACAAGCTGCGGCGAATAGTAGTTTACGCCTACAACGCCGCCCCTTCTTGATATCTCCTTTATATGCCTGTCGCAAAGCGAGCGCCTGTGCGCAAGCACGCTCCTTGCGTTTGTATGCGAAGAGAATACCGGCCCCGAAATCTCCTCAAATACGCCGTCTATCGAAATGTCGCTAAGATGCGCCACGTCAACGGCCATATTAAGCCTTTCCATCTCCCTCACCACGCTGCGGCCAAGCCTTGATATGCCTTTGTCCCTTCTTGCCATGGCTGGGCTTGCAAGCTCGTTCTGGTCGTTCCATGTAAGCGTCATGGCCCTTACGCCAAGCTCGTGGAACAGCCTCAGGTTCTCAAGCCGTTCCTCAATAGCCTCGCCGCCTTCTATCGTAAGCACGGCCGCTATCTTGCCCTGTCCCGGCACAAAATCCTTCGTAAGCTCAACAAGCTTGTCGCAGCCTGCAAGCATGCGCTTGTATGCGTCTATAAGGCTCATGCATTGCTGAAGGAAGGTCGTATCCTCATCCGGATCTATCCACGCGGCAAAAAGCTGCATAGCCGCGCCGCCTGCAAGCATGCCCTGTATATCAACCGCCTGCCCATGCCTCGGCGCCGATATATCGTAGCCGCGGTGCAGCATATAATACAAAAAATCACAATGCGCGTCCGCCACGCTGTAATCCATCATATCCTCCCGTGCAAAGGGCTGCGGCAGAATTGCCGCAGCCCGCTTTTACATATATACCGTTTATTTTGCAAATTCCACGGCCCTTGTTTCGCGTATAACGTTTACCTTTATCTGGCCCGGATATTCAAGCTCCGTCTCTATGCGTTTCACGATCTCTTTCGCCATTATTATGGTGTCGGCGTCGTTAACGTTTTCGGGCTTTACTATTATGCGTATCTCGCGGCCCGCCTGTATGGCGAAGGATTTGTCAACGCCATCAAACGAGTTTGCGATCTCCTCAAGCTTTTCAAGCCGCTTGATGTAGTTTTCAAGCGTTTCGCGCCTCGCTCCCGGACGCGCCGCGCTTATAGCGTCCGCCGCCTGAACAAGCACAGCCTCTATGGTCGCCGGCTCAACATCGCCGTGGTGCGCCATTATGGCGTTTATTACCTGATTATTCTCGCGATACTTCTTGGCAACGTCCGCGCCAATCTGCACATGCGGGCCTTCCACCTCATGGTCAATGGCCTTGCCTATATCGTGCAAAAGGCCCGCCCTCTTTGCCAGGGCAACGTTTGCGCCAAGCTCGGCAGCCATCATTCCTGCAAGGTGAGATACCTCTATTGAATGCTTAAGCACGTTCTGGCCGTAGCTCGTGCGGTATTTAAGCCTGCCCAGCAGCTTGACAAGCTCGTGATGCAGCCCGTGTATCCCGCACTCGAATATAGCCTGCTCGCCGGCCTCGCGTATCTGCACGTCCACTTCTTTTCTGGCCTTCTCGACCATTTCCTCTATCCTTGCGGGGTGTATGCGCCCGTCAAGTATAAGCTTTTCAAGCGCTATGCGCGCTATCTCCCTGCGCACGGGATCAAAGCCCGAAAGTATAACGGCCTCCGGAGTATCGTCTATTATAAGGTCAACGCCCGTAGCGGTCTCAAGCGTTCTTATGTTCCTGCCCTCGCGGCCGATTATGCGGCCCTTCATCTCGTCATTAGGCAGCGCAACAACGCTTACCGTAGTCTCCGCAACATGATCCGCCGCGCACCTTTGTATAGCCAGCGCGACTATGTTCCTCGCCCGCTTGTCAGCCTCCTCCTTGGTCTTCGCCTCTATCTCCCTGAGCATCAGCGCCGCCTCATGCCTTGCGTCGCGCTCAACGCTTTCAAGCAGAATGTCCTTGGCCTCGTCCATGCTCATTCCGGATATTGTCTCAAGCTCCTTGAGCTGCTTATCCTTAAGCTCCTTTATCTCAGCCTCGACAGCCTCTATCTCCTTCTGCTTCTTTACGGCGTTCTCCTCGCGCTGCTCTATGGCTTCTATCTTTTTATCAAGCACCTCTTCCTTTTGGAGAAGCCTGCGCTCACTTCTCTGTATCTCGTTGCGTCTTTCCCTGTTCTCGCGCTCATTCTCGCTTTTAAGCTTGTAGACCTCCTCCTTGGCCTCTAAAATAGTCTCCTTCTTGATCGTTTCCGCCCTTTTCTGCGCGGCGTCTATCATCTGTTTAACTGCATCCTCAGCTTTGGCGACCTTCGCCTCCGCTATGTTGCGCCGGTAGTAGTACCCTCCGAACCACGCGCCGACAGCACAAACAACCCCCACGATTATGGGGATAATTATATCACCCAAAGTCAGTACACCTCCAACTATATAAAAAAGAATACGAGCATATATCAACGCAGCATGTATAACAATATTACCATAATAACAACATCACAAACACACACCGGCACATAATTACTCTGTTTAATTTTATAGCCTGCACGGATAAAAGTCAAGTTTTTGTAAAATGTAGCCACTTTTATGCAAAAATACCCATTCTCGGGCAAAAATCAGCAAATAATAAGCCGGAGAAGCAGTATTCTCCGGCTTTATGAGCATTATTGTGCCGCTGTCAGTCTTCCTCTTCCACTTCAGGAAGCACGGCGTTGTGGTATATCTGCTGCACGTCGTCGTTATCGTCAAAGCGGTCGATCATGCGCTCTATCTTATCCGCAAGCTCGGGATCGCTCGCATCCACAGTGGTCTGCGGTATCATGGATACCTCGGCGGAAAGGAAGCCGTAGCCAAGCTTTTCAAGCTCCTCGCGCACGGCTGAAAAGTCGTTTGGGCCGGTATATATGATAAAAATGTCATCCTGCGGCTCAAAATCCTCCGCCCCGGCGTCAAGCGCCTGCATCATCAGCTCGTCCTCGTCTATATCGCTTGTGCGCTCTATAACGATAACGCCCCTTTTGTTGAACATCCACGAAACGCAGCCGGCCGCGCCAAGGCTTCCTCCGCTTTTATCGAACAGATGCCTTATCTCCGCCGCCGTGCGGTTGCGGTTATCGGTAACCACCTCTACTATTATGGCTATGCCGTTCGGCCCGTAGCCTTCATAGGTGATCTCTTCATAATTTATGCTGCCAAGCTCGCCCGCCGCCTTTTTTATTGACCTTGTGATGTTGTCGTTAGGCATGTTGGCTGCCTTTGCCTTGGCTATAACGTCCCTCAGCTTTGAGTTGTTGTTGGGATCGCTGCCGCCCTCTTTAACGGCAATGGCTATCTCGCGGCCTATTTTGGTAAATATCTTGCCGCGCTGGGAATCGGTCTTTTCTTTCTTGTTCTTGATGTTTGCCCATTTGGAATGTCCCGACATATAAATGACCTCCACAAAAATTAACGATTCATTATAACATTCCTTTTTGCGCCGTACAACCCCGCAGCGCCAAATAATGCGTTTTTAATCACCAGTTAGGCCTGTATTTGGCAACGTTTTCGTTATGCTCCTCAAGCGTTTTGGCGTAAACAAGCTCTCCCGTTTCTGAATCCTTAAGGCAGAAGTAGAGATATTCGCCCTCCGTATACTCCTTGCTCGGGTAAAGCGCGGCGTCTATAGCCTTTTGGCCCGGATTGGATATCGGCCCGAGCGGCAGCCCTTCATATACATGGGTATTATATAATGAGGTATCCGCCATCTGCTCGGCGCTGAAGTTGAGCACGCCCGAGGTATGAAATATGTATTTAAGCGGCGCGTCGCTTTGCAGCCTCATATTCTTGCCCAATCTGTTGTGGAAAACGGCCGATACCCTCGCAAAGTCGTCCTCCTGCCTCGCCTCCTTTTCTATGAGCGAAGCAAGCGTAACGACATCGTCTAAGGACATGTTGATCTCCTCAGCCCTTTGCATATACGCCTCATTCATTATCTGCTGGAACCTCGTCAGCATTCTGCCTATCACGGATTGCGCCGATTCGTCGCTGTATATATCATAAGTATCCGGGAACAGATAGCCTTCAAGCGCATAGTCGCGTTGCTGCCTCGGGTCCTCGGGTATTTGGGCAACGAAGGGATAGCTTTCCCTGAATTGAGCCCCTGTCCTGCAAAGCTCCATAAACTCCCCGCCATCCTTAAGCACGCCGAGCGATACTAATTTATTCGCTATCTCCTCTACCGTCATGCCCTCGGTTATTACGAGCTTTAGCGTTGTCCTTGGCGGATTGCCGGCGCATATGACTTCAACTATCTGCTCGATATCCATGTTTCTTGAAAGCACATATGTGCCTGCCTTCAGCTTGCTGGATTTTCCGGTAAAGTCAACGTATATCTTGAATAGCGTCTTGCTCGATATCAGCCCCGGCGCCACAGGGTCGCCGTTTTCATCCACCCCCCCGGCCTCGTACAGCTTTTTTGCTATCGCAGACGCTCCGGAGCCTGAGCTTATGGTTATTTCAACAGGCGTGGCGTCGTTTATATCCACGGGGGAAAACAGCCTTGCCGTTATCTTTTTATACGCCGTAACAAGTATTGCCGCGCATATCGCAGCGCTTATCAAAAACACCAATACGGGCCTGAACATCCTCCACGCCCGTTTGGCTCCGCGGCTTTGCTCATGGCCGGTATCGCTCCTTGTCAGCTCCTTGCTTTCCCTGTTGTCCCTGCTTTCTTTGCGGCTGCGCTCCACGTTTGTACGCTCCTTATAAGTTATGGTTTTTTATGCTCAGTCCTCGCTGATGCCAAGGTCAAGGTCCACGCCGTCCGCCAATATCTTATATACATCGCCAAGCATGGTGTTGAGCCTGTATTCGGCTAAAAGATAGGCTGAAGCGTCCGGGTTAAGCTGCAATACCTCGCCTATTTTCTGTATGCGCTCTATGGCCTCGTCATCCTTTTTGCCGGAAACTATGGCGCCCTGCGCCTTTATACGCAGCTGGGCATACTCCTTGAGCAGCGCCTTCGTGGTGTCGTTGGCAAAAGCCTTTTCCTTTGCGTTTTTGAATGTTACATATTCCTCGCTTTCAGCCATCGCGGCCGCAAGCTCCCTCGCCTTGTCGTATACCATTATTGTATCCTCCTTTGTTTATACCTTTTTTATTTTCAGCGGTTCAAATATCTATCTCTATGATTATGGGCAGTATTATCGGGGTGCGCTTCGTCTTGTTATAAAGCTCGTTTTTAAGCGCCGCGCGTATGTTGTTCTTTATGCCGCTCCACTCGCTCCTGTTCGCCGATGCAAACTGGGAGGCGAGGCTTTTGACAAGATTCTTCGTATCCGCAATAAGCTCCTCAGAGCTTTTTATGTACACAAAGCCCCTCGATATCACCTCCGGCTGGCCTATAAGCCCGCCCGTCTTTTTGTTAAGCGGTATGACCACGGTGAACAAGCCGTCCTCAGATAGCTGCCGCCTGTCCTTAAGCACGGCGTCGCCTATCTCGCCCACGCTTGAGCCGTCTATCATTATGCTGCCGCTGTGTACGGCGCCGTTCAGTTTAATGCCGGAGCGGTTAAGCTCGATTATCCCGCCTATCTCAGGCACAACCATGTTCTCCTCAGGCACGCCCATCTGCCTTGCAAGGTCGGCATGCTGATAAAGCTGCTTAGCCTCGCCATGCACGGGTATAAAGAACTTTGGCTTTGTCAGCGTGAACATGAGCCTTAGCTCCTCGCGCCTTGCGTGGCCGGATACATGCACGTCCGCCATGCGGTCATACACCACCCGTACTCCCCTTTGGTAAAGCTGGTTTATCACGCGGCTCACGCCAAGCTCGTTGCCGGGTATCGCGGAGGCGGATATTATCACCGTGTCCCCCGCGCCTACGTTCAGCTTGTGCGATGCGTTGGCCATTCTGAATAAGCCGCTCATAGGCTCGCCCTGGCTGCCGGTGGTTATGACGCATACCTTGCTGTCGTCTATGCGCTTGAGCTTTTCCACCTCAACTATCTTCTCCTCCGGAATGTTGAGATACCCGAGTTCGGACGCTACCTTGGTTATGTTCACCATGCTCCTGCCCTGGAAGCATATCACCCTGCCAAAGGATATGGCAACGTCGGCTATCTGCTGTATCCTGTATATGTTAGATGCAAACGTTGCGACTATCACCCTGCCTGTGGCTATGTCAAAATAATGCTCAAACGTCTTGCCTATCTCACGCTCCGATATTGTGTGGCCGGAAAGCTCAGCATTCGTACTGTCGCTCATCAGGGCGAGCACACCCCTGGAGCCATAGTAGGCAAGCCTGCCCATGTCCATAGGCTCGCCGTCAAGCGGGGTATAATCCACCTTAAAGTCGCCGGTGTGTATTATTGTGCCAACAGGTGTGACTATTGCAAGCGCCACAGCTCCGGGTATGGAGTGGCTGGTCTTTATAAATTCAACCGTAAAGCAGCCAAGCTGCACCTTGTCGCCCGGCTTTATGCAGTTGAGCTGGGCGTTTTTAACGCGCTCCTCCTCAAGCTTATGCTCGACAAGCGCTATGGTCAGCTTTGTGCCGTATACCGGCGCGCTGAACTGCTTCAGCGCAAACGGCAGCGCGCCTATATGGTCCTCATGCCCGTGGGTCAAAAGTATCCCCCTGAGCTTTTCGGCGTTTTTCTCGATATACGTCATATCCGGTATAACAAGGTCGATGCCCGGCATATCATCGTCCGGAAAAATCAGGCCGCAGTCTATAACTATCATGTCCTTGCCGTATTCAAGCACAGTCATGTTCTTGCCTATTTCGCCTACGCCGCCAAGGGGTATTATCTTAAGCTTGTTTTTAGCCTTTGTTGTTTTTGCCTGCTTAGCCGTATTCTCCTTAGACCCAGCAGCGCCGGCCCTGCCTTTGGCGGCTCCTGCTGTTTTGGTTTTTGCCGCATTGCCCGCCGTTTTGGGCTTTACGGCCCTTTGCGCCGGCTTCTGCGCCTTCTGCTCTTTCTGTTCTGTTGCCAAATCGTATCCTCTCTTTCCTGCTCTATATCAATAAAGCTTTATATGGCGTTATGGCGCGTCATGCGCACGCTCATTTTATTCCGGGCAGTTTTTTAGCATATTATACTATTTTTATTATTGCCCAACAACCCTCCCTGCTAACGGAGAAACATGCTTTACAAAAAAGTTAACATAAATTTGCTTTTGTTGCTGTGTTGCAAAGCGTAAAAGCATGTTAAACTCATATTAAACTTATGTTGAAGCAAATGTAAGCTTGTTGTATAATGTTTTTGATGCGAGGTTTGTATGACCATGGAAGTTAAAAAAAGCACCGGGGGCCGCGCTAACGGCAAAAAGCGGAAAAGGCTGAAAAACAGCTTTACCAGGCCCAAGGCCATATCAAAACTAATAGTTATCATTCTTGCCGCGCTAAGCGTTGCCGCGGCCATATTGTATTTATTCCTTGGCAAGCCAACAGCAAAAGAGATAGACGAGGTCATTGACGACGGTACCATATTGCAGGGCGTATCGATAAACGGCGTTGACGTATCCGGCATGAACTATGCGCAGGCCAGGGAGGCCGCGTTGGGCTCCGTTGAGGAGCTGCTCAGATCAATGCACATAACCGTCCGCCACGGCACGTCCATGTGGGTGCTTACCGCGGCGGACATACAGCCCATAAGCTCGCTTGACAGCGCAATAAAAGAGGCGCTGACGCTTGGCCGCGGCGGCAGCGTTATAGAAAACAACCAGGTCAGGGACGATATAGCCGCAAACGGGCGCGACATAGCCGTATCCTTTAGGCCAAACGAGAAGGCGCTAAAGGCAAGACTTGCCGAGATAGGCGCTTATCTTGACACGGAGCCTGCGGAGCCGTATGCCGAAGCCGTAACTGCTTCGGCGGAGCCTGATTTTGCGTATTACGACGGGGCGGATGGATATATGCTCAACGAGGCGGCGCTTTATGAGCAGATAGCCGCGCTGCTTGCGGACGGCCAGCTCAAGGCGGAGCTTGAGCCCGCGCTGGATTTCATCCCTCCAACTATGACCATGGACGGCGTTAAGGCGCAGACGAAGTTCGTTTCAATGTTCCAGACCTCTTTTGGCGGCAGCAGGAAGGCCAGGGACGAAAAACGCGTAGGCAACATACAAAAGGCCTGCACGCTGCTCAACGGCTTAAGGGTTGAGGCCGGCGCGGAGTTCAACTTTAACGGCTATATCGGCCCGCGCACGGAGGAGGGCGGCTGGCCGCTGGCGCCGGGCATAGTTAACGGCAACCAATATGAGGATCAGCCTGGCGGCGGCATATGCCAGGTCTCCACCACCATGTACAACGCGCTTTTATGCGCGGGGGCGAGCATGCAGCGCGGCTCAACGCTTGAGGATATACTTGCAAAGGATATACAGGGCATATCCATAACGGAGCGCAAGCATCACTCCTGGCCGTCAAGCTATGTTGACACAGGGCTTGATTCGACCGTCACAGGCACCGTTGAATCCGGTAAGAGCCTTAACTTTGTAAACAACACGGGCGCGCCGCTTTTCCTGTTCGCCTACTGCGATCAGCTCAATTATACCGTTACCGTGTACATATACGGCCTGCCGCTTGAGGAGGGCGTGACCTATCAGGTGCGCGGCGTGGTGGATGAGGTGATAGAGCCTGGCGAGACCATAATAAACTACGATAAGACAAAGCCCGCCGATTTCAGCGAGGATACCATAAAGGCGCGCAAGGGCTACAAGGCCACGGCGTACAGGGACAAGTATGTAAACGGCGTGCTTGACCCCAACGCGACCGAAAAGCTGTACAGCGAAACATATAACGCCGTAACAGGCGAAAGGACGGTGGGCACAGGCGGCGCTGAACCGCCGGCAACTCCCAAGCCGCAATAAATAAGGCTTCCCCGGGGCTACCCCTGAGGATAAAGATACACCCATATAATGCAGTACAACACAAATCAGGAGGACACAATGATGAAGTTTTCGAGTAAGATCGAAAAATGCAACCTTTCCCCTATCCGCAAGTTCTATCCCTATCAGGTGGAGTGCGCGAAGAGGGGAATAAAGATCTACCACCTGAACATAGGCCAGCCCGATATCGCCACGCCGCCCGCATATTTTGACGCCGTGCGCGATTTTAAGCTGCCCGTGCTTGAATATGCCCCCTCCCCGGGAATCCCCGACATGATAAAGGCTGTTCAGGGCTATTATGACAGGCTTGGCATACATTATGAAAACAACGATATTTTTGTTACCACCGGCGGCAGCGAGGCGCTGACAATTGCGCTCAACTGCATACTTGACGATGGCGACGAGATAATAATACCGGAGCCGTTCTACCCCAACTACAACACCTTTGTAAAGGCTACGGGCGCCACCATAAGGCCGCTAACCACCCATGCCGAGGAAGGCTATAAGTTCGCCATACGCGAGCGCATAGAGCCGCTTATAAACGAACATACCCGCGCCATACTTTTCACGAACCCCGGCAACCCCACCGGCACCGTGCTTTCACCCGAGGAGCTAAGGCTGATGGCGGATATCGCCAAGGAGCACGGCCTCTTCCTTATAGGCGACGAGGTGTACCGCGAATTTGTATACGGCGGCGAGCCGCTTGAAACCATAGGCCAATTTGACGACATAGCCGAAAACGCCATAATAATAGACTCCGTATCCAAGCGCTTCAGCGCCTGCGGCGCGCGCATAGGCTGCATGATAACAAGGAACAGGCAGCTCCAGCAGCACGCCATGAAGTTCTGCCAGGCCCGCCTTTCCGTGGCTACGCTTGACCAGGTCGCTTCCGCCGCGCTCTACAATGTGGGCAGCAGCTACTTCAACGACGTGCGTGATGAGTACCGCCGCCGTCGCGACACCATATACCGCAAGCTTTGCGAGATACCCGGCGTTGTCTGCAAGGAGCCAAAGGGCGCCTTCTATGTGATGGCTAAGCTGCCCGTTGACGATACCGATAAGTTCCAGACCTGGCTGCTCACCGAGTTCAGCGACAATAACGAGACCGTTATGTACGCCCCCGGCAACGGCTTCTACGCCACCCCAGGGCATGGCATGAACGAGGTGCGCCTTGCCTATGTGCTCAAGTGTGAGGATATAGAGCGCGCAATGGATCTGCTGGCGCTGGGCATAAAGAAGTACAACGAGCTGAACAAATAAAAAACTTGCAGCATCAACAAGAATCAAAAAAGTGGCTAATCGCCACTTTTTTCGTTAATTACGGTGCTTTCATCCGCTCAAGGGGCAGCCGCCCCTTAACAACCCCAGGGTTTATCAATAGGCTGATGCGGCATTCAGCCGCTTTGCCTATTATTGATTATCACGATCACACTTTGCCCGTGAGCTTATAGTAGACGATTGCCAGCACCTCGCGCATGTAGTTGTTGGGGGCGATGTAAAACACGTCCTTTGCGCCGAAGCCCGTTATGTCTATGCCCTGCTTTTTCGCAACAAGCTCAGCCCTCAAAACATGGAAGCCGGTAGTAACGAAGGCGAGCCTTGCGCCGTTTGGGAAGCGCTCGTCTATCAGCTTTTTTGAGAATAAAAAGTTCTGCTCCGTGCTCCTGGACCTGTCCTCCTTTATGATACGCGCTTCGTCTATGCCGTGCGAAAGCATGTATCTTTGCATGGCCTCGGCCTCGCTTATGTTCTCTCCTCTCCCCTGTCCGCCTGAAAGCACGGCTATGGTATCCGGATTCGCCTCAAGGTATTCTATGGCCCTGTCAAGCCTGTATTTCAGCGTCAGCGATACCCTTTCTCCCCTTACACCGCAGCCAAGCACTATAAGCGTGTCTACCCCGTTTTCGGGTTGCTCATGCGCTTTTTTGTATATCAAGGAGCCTATTATCACGGTGACGAGCGCATATATGCCGTATACGAATATGAGCGTCCACTTCAGCCATGCTCCGGAGTGCGCCATATAGGCGATTACTGGCTCATAAAACATGCCTATTATCAGCAGCGGCGCGCCGAGAAGGGCCGGCAGCACCACGCCAAGATTAAGGTTTGAGTACATTGAAAGCACCGCCGTGTCAACTATGCCCACTATGCCTAATATTATAAGCGCTATCCTAAGTGCCATGCCGCATCCTCCTGTCATTATAATTATCGTTTCCCCGGCTCGGGCTCAATGGCTACAGCTCCCCTGGGCAGCCTGTTAGCCTCGTATGCGCCTATGAGTATAAGCAGCGTCGCTATGCCCTGAAGCACGCTGAAGCTCTCGCCCAGTATTATGACGCCTGAAAGCACGCTGGTAAGCGTTGTTATGCCCGCAAACGAGCTTGACCTGTTTGCGCCTATTACTGATATGCCGTAGTTATGCAGTATGAACGCCACTGTCTGGCAGCCAAGCGCAAGATATAACACGGCCGTCAAAAACTGCATGTCGGTAAACGGCAAGGCTATGTATTCCATTATCGTGCCATTGGCGCCATGCTCTATAAGCGCGCCTGCGGTGAACACCGCGGCGCCCATCGCGGCCATTATGTATGTCTTTTCAAAGCTTGAAAACTCGCTCGCCTTGCGGCTCAGTATGGCGTAGGCGGCATCCGCGGTTACGGCCGCAAAAAGCATGATATAGCCAACCACGTTCAGCGAGGCCGAAAAGCCCTTCATAAGCGCTATGCACATAACGCCTGCTATGGAAAGCGCTATGCCTGCCACCTGATGCCTGAGCGGCTTTTCCTTGAGGAATATACTGCTGAATATAAGCGTAACTATAGGCACTACGGCTATTATGGTGCCGCTTTCGCTTGCGGTTGTAAGCTTCATGCCTATGCTTTCGCCAATAAAGTACACAACAGGCTGCACTATGGCCATAGCCAGCACGGTTTTTAGCCGTTTGCCCCTGAAGCTGAGCTTGATTATGCCCAAAAGCCACAGTATACTCATCACTATGAGCGCCGTTACGAAGCGCCAGCTCAAAAGAGTAAGCGCGCTCACCCTGTCCACAGTTTCCTTGGTGAACAGAAAGCTGAAGCCGAACAGCACGCTTGCAGCAAGCGTCGCCATGCAGCCGAGAAGCTGTTTTGTTTTGCACGTATTCTTATCCATGCGCACAGTATAGCATATATCAGGACGGATTTTGTATACAGGATGTTAATTTTGTCAAGATTATCTGCTTAAGTTGCAATGCTGGCGGCTTTCATGCTACAATAATCAGGTATGACAATATATAGGTCAGAAAGGCGAAGGATATGAGCTTTGTTGATAAACTGCTTGGCAACACCAGCGAATCAAGGCTGAAAAAGCTGGCCCCCATAGTAAAAACCATAAACGAGCTTGAGCCGAAGCTGCGCTCCCTTTCGGACGGCGAGCTTAGGGCCAGGACTGATGAGTTCAAAAAAAGGCTTGCAGGCGGCGAAACGCTTGACGATATACTGCCCGAGGCTTACGCCACCGTGCGCGAGGCTGCGGTGCGCACAATAGGGCAAAGGCACTTTGACGTTCAGCTTTACGGCGGCATAGTGCTGCATCAGGGCCGCATTGCCGAGATGAAGACAGGCGAGGGCAAGACCATAACCGAAACGCTGCCCGCTTACCTCAACGCGCTTACCGGGCGCGGCGTACACATAGTAACCGTAAACGACTACCTTGCCAAGCGCGATGCCGCCTGGATGGGCAAGATATATAAATTTCTCGGCCTGAGCGTGGGCTGCATAGTGCATGAGCTGACCAATGACGAAAGGCGCAAAGCCTATGCCTGCGACATCACATACGGCACGAATAACGAGTTCGGCTTCGACTACCTCAGGGACAACATGGTGGTATACCGCGAGCAGATGGTGCAGCGGGAGCTTAACTACGCCATAGTTGACGAGGTGGACTCCATACTTATAGACGAGGCGAGGACGCCGCTTATCATATCCGGCTCGGGCGACAAGTCCACCGATATGTACGCCAAGGCGGACAGGTTCGTATCCAGGCTGGTAAGGGGCGAAAACATAGAAAAGCTCTCCAAGGCCGACATAATGATGGGCGAGACTCAGCAGGAAAGCGGCGACTATATGTGCGACATAAAGGCCCGCACCGTCGCCCTTACGCAGCAGGGGCAGAAGAAGGCTGAGGCGTTTTTCGGCATTGACGACATATCGGATACGGAAAATACCGAGATAAATCACCACATAATACAGGCGCTCAAGGCGCACTCCCTGTTCACAAGGGACAAGGATTACGTTGTGCAGAACGGCCAGGTGCTTATAGTTGACGAGTTTACCGGCCGCCTTATGATAGGCAGGCGGTACAGCGACGGCCTGCATCAGGCGCTTGAGGCAAAGGAACACGTTAAGGTTGAAAGGGAGAACAAGACCCTTGCCACGATAACGTTCCAGAACTATTTCAGAATGTATTCAAAGCTTGCCGGCATGACCGGTACAGCAAAGACCGAGGAGGCTGAGTTCCAGTCCATATACGGGCTTGACGTTGTGGAGATACCTACCAACAAGCCCTTAAGGCGAATAGACAATAACGACATAATATACGGCACGGAGCATGGCAAGTTCAGCGCCGTTGTTGACGAGATAGTGAAGGTACACGCTACGGGCCAGCCCATACTCGTAGGTACGATATCGGTGGAAAAGAGCGAGCTGCTGAGCGATATGCTCTCCAAGCGCGGCATAAAGCACCAGGTGTTGAACGCAAAGCTGCACGCCAGGGAGGCGGAGATAGTGGCGCAGGCCGGCAGCCTCGGCACGGTGACCATAGCCACGAACATGGCCGGACGAGGCACGGATATACTGCTTGGCGGCAATCCGGAGTTCTTGGCCAAGCGCGAGCTTAGGCAAAACGGCATGGACGAGCTTTTGATAGAGGCTGCCACGGGCCACGAGGAAACGGACGACGAGAGCATAGCGCAAGCAAGGGCCATATACAGCGAGGCCTACAAGAGGATAAAGCAGGATACCGACAGGCAGCATGAGGCCGTCGTCGCCGCAGGCGGCCTGCACATAATAGGCACCGAAAGGCACGAATCCCGGCGCATAGACAACCAGCTCAGGGGCCGCGCCGGCCGTCAGGGCGACCCGGGCTCCACAAGGTTCTATGTTTCGCTTGAGGATGAGCTGATGCAGCGCTTCGGCGGGGAAAGAATAAAGCTTTTGATGCAGCGCATATCCCCCGACGAGGAGATACCGCTTGATATGAAGCTGCTGTCAAAGCAGATAGAGAACGCGCAGAAGCGGGTGGAAAGCCACAACTTTGATATCCGCAAAAACGTGCTTCAATACGACGACGTGATGAACAAGATGCGCGAGATAATATACGGCCAAAGGCGCAAGGTGCTTATGGGAGAGGACATACACGATTCCATAATGGGCATGGTGAACGAAAGCGTTACGGCCAAGCTGGACCAGTGCGCGCCCGATCACGGCTCAAGCGAGGAATGGGACATGATGGCGCTTTACAGCGAGCTTAATCAGCTGCTCGGCGCCGATTTCACGGGAAGGCTGCACGGCATAAGCACAAGAAAGGAGCTTGAAGAAAAGGCTCTTGCGCTGACGCATGAGCTTTATGCCAGGAAGGAGGCTGACGTCGCCTCCGCCGGTGTGGATATGCGCGAGGTGGAGCGCGTGCTGCTGCTTAAGGCCGTGGATACCCACTGGATGGACCATATAGACGCCATGGACCAGCTTCGCCAGGGCATAGGCCTGCAGGCGCTGGGTCAGAAGGATCCCGTGGTAGCATACCGCAGCATGGGCTTTGACATGTTTGACGAGATGGTGCTTGGCATACGCGAGCAGACGGTGAGGAGCCTTTTCCACGTATCGGTACGCGCCGTACCGCAGCAGAGGGAGCAGCTTGCAAGGCCCGTAGAGGTATCCGCAGGCGACAAGCCCAAGCCCAAGCGCACCGATAAGAAGCCGGGCAGGAACGACCCATGCCCCTGCGGCAGCGGGCTGAAATACAAAAACTGCTGCGGAAGGAACCAATAGAGGCCGGTATGCATACATAGGCGCGAAAGCATAACAGCTTTGATTTTTGAAATAATATAAAGAAGGAAGTGAATAACAGTGATCCAACTTGATGAAACACGGCAGCAGCTTGCCGCGGCGGTTGAAACGCTGAAAGAGGCAGGTGGCTCCCTTTGACCTTGCTGCATTGAGCAAGGAAAAGGAGCAGCTTGAGGGCGAGATGGCCAAGGAAGGCTTTTGGAACGACATTGAAAACGCCAACAAGGTGAACATGCGCATGAAGGCCATAAGCTCAAAGCTTGATAAGTATAAGCAGCTTATGAGCCGCTGCGAGGACCTTGAGGTGCTTATGGACATGGCCGATGAGGAAAACGACGAAAGCCTTGTGCCTGAAATACAGAACGATTTTGCCTCGCTTGACAGGGATATTGAAGCGCTTAAGCTTGAATCGCTGCTTAAAGGGCCGTATGACAGCTACAACGCCGTGCTTAGCCTGCACGCGGGCGCCGGCGGAACGGAAGCGCAGGACTGGGTGAGCCTGCTGTACCGCATGTACACGCGCTACTGCGAAAAGATGGGCTACAGCGTTAAGGTGATAGACTATCTTGACGGCGAGGAGGCCGGAATAAAGAGCGTCACCTTCGAGGTGGATGGCGAAAACGCCTACGGCTACCTTAAGGCCGAAAAGGGCGTACACAGGCTGGTAAGGATATCGCCCTTTGACTCCTCCGGAAGGAGGCACACAAGCTTTGCCTCGCTTGACGTTACGCCTATATTCGACGACGACACCAACGACGTTGAGATAGATATGGACGACCTGCGCATAGACACCTACCGCTCCGGCGGTGCAGGCGGCCAGAACGTTAACAAGGTCAGCAGCGCCATACGCATAACCCATATACCCACCGGCATAGTGGTGCAATGCCAGAACGAGCGCAGCCAGCTTCAAAACAAGGAGATGGCCATGCGCATACTTAAGGGCAAGCTGATGGAGCTGGCCGAGGCAGAGCGCCTGGCCCAGATGAACGAGATAAAGGGCGAGATGAAGCGCATAGAATGGGGCAGCCAGATACGCTCCTATGTATTCCAGCCGTACACGCTGGTAAAGGACCACAGGACAGGCGAGGAAACCGGCAACATACAGGCCGTTATGGACGGGGATATAGAGAACTTTATCAACGCCTATCTTGCAAAGTCCTGATGCTGAAACTATCGAAAAAAAAGTGGCGAATAGCCACTTTTTTGACACTCTGAGGCGGCCTTTTCAGGCCGCCCTTTTAATGCATCAAAGCTTTATGTTGAAATACTCGGCAAGCCTTTCGCTCCACTCCATTAGCTTTTCCTTTATCTGGGCATGCCTTGCGGTCATTTCCTCGCTGCCGCTGCTCTCGCTCAGCGCCTGATAACGCCGCCTCGCCCGCGCTATAACATCCTGCCATGGCTTCGGTATGGAGTCATGAGCGTTTACGCCCATTCGCCTTACGGCCTCGTCATCATGCATATATCTTAGCAGCAGCTTGCCAAGCTCCGTGCCGTCGTCCTTGCAGAGCAGGCCGTTTTCGCCGTGTATTATCGGCTCTGACGCCGCGCCGCCCTCGGTCACTACGCTTGGGGTGTACATAGCCGCGGCCTCGCGCATGACAAGCGAGAAGGTATCATACAGGGACGGGAAGGTGAACAGCGTTGCGCACTGGTAAAGCCCGTCAAGCGTATGCGTATCGGCGATGTGGCCCGTGAGTATCAGCCTGTCCTCAACGTCAAGCTCCCTTGCCTTTTTCCTTATCGCCTCCTCGTCCGGCCCCTGACCGGCCAGCACAAGGCTGAAGCGTTCGTTTTGCAGCTTAAGGTAGCTTGCGGCCTCAAGCAGCCTCAGTATGCCCTTTTTCCAGTTTATCTGGCCCACGAACAGGAACACGGGGTGCTTAAGGTCTATGCCGAAGCGCGCGGCAGCCGCCAGCTTGTCCTGTTCAAGCACAGGCCGGAACTCCGTGCCGTTCTCCATTATTATTATGTTGCCGGTGTAGCCGTAATCCCTTAGCACCACGGCGGAGGATTCGCTTACGGCCCACACCTCGTCGCATTTATCATAGAAGTCAACTACGAGCTTTACGCCTATGTTGGCGATCAGCTTTGCATGCGTGGCCTTATAAAAATCGTCATAGTACTTTGAATGGAACGTGCCTATCAGCGGTATGTTCTGCTTGCTGCACTGTCTGAGCGCCTCCTGCCCAGCAAAAAAGGGCGTGTGCGCATGCGCTATATCAAGCTTTATATTATCCATACGCTCCACATAATGCCTGTCCAGCACGGCTATGCCGGTTCTGTACTGCGGCGCCGCTATAACCGGCGAGGCTGCATAGTCCACCATCTCAAACGGCCAACAGCCCCTGTAGCCCGTATCCACCTGCGGGGTGACGACGTAGCACTCGTCCCCGCCCGCGCCAAGGGTGTTGGCGTAGTTGTATACCACCCTGCCCACGCCGTCCACTATGGGATAAAATGTCTCGCTAAACTGGCCTATGCGCATAAAGCATACCCCCTTGAACCACATAAACAACAGGCGTTAGTTTGCAGCGCCTCATGCTGTCCTTATGCTATTATAGTAATTTTTCACAAAGCAGGCAAGCGCTCCAGAGCATATCCGACAGCAATTTACATCTTGTACATATTTAGCCAAACAACAAAAGTATTGCGCAATATAAAGCTGTATAACGCCATTCTGCTCAGTCCTGCCTGTATGCGAGTAGCCTGGCCGTCTCCCTTATGCAGATCTCCGCCTCCGCAACCGCCGTGCCGCTTGCGGCAAAAGCCATTATAAACGGCTCCCTGGCGTACACTATGCCCACGTCGTTGGTAAGCCCCTCGTCCTCTCCCGTTTTATGCGCAACCTCGATATTCTCAAGGTAGCCGGGTATCTTGTGGTTTATCTGCTGCTCAAGAAGCAGCTTCTCTACAGCCTCGCTCACGCTCCCGCTTACAAAGCGCCTTGTGTATACGCTTTCAAGCAGCATGCCCATCTCCTTTGGTACTATGTAGTTCTGGCGGCCGTTTTTGCTGGCCTCGGCGTCAAAAAGCAGTCTTTCAATATGCGTACCGCTAAGTCCCATGCGCAGGAAGGTGCTGTTAAGCCTGTCCATGCCCACGCGCCTTATAAGCATGTTTGTGGCGGTGTTGTCCGATAAGCTTATCATAAGGCCGCAAAGCGTTTGAACGTCCACCTCAGGCTCATTGGTGAAAAAGTACAGCGCGCCGCACGGCGGAAGCTTGTCCTCATCATGGCAGACGAGCCTTTCGCTCATGTCAAGCTCCCCCTCTGCGCAAAGCTTCATTATTGCCATGTATATGGGCAGCTTTATAACGCTTGCCGCAAGGCATTGCGAGCTCTCGTTAAGGCAAAGCTCCTCCCCCGTTATCAGGTTTTTGTAATAAAAGCCTATATGCCCGCTAAGGCTGCCAAGCTTATTAAGTATGGCCGTATCAAGCCCCGCTTTCATGTGCGTTCAATCCCCCTCGCCGTGGTTTTTATATATTATAGCCCCTGCCGGGACTAAGCCGCAAGCGGGCTTTATATAGGCGGCGGGGTATGATATAATAACATTTTGCCACACATATTATATATGGTGTTGCCGCTTGCACACTTGACACTATCTGAAAGGACACGCTTATGGGCTTTAGCGCAAAGCTGGTACGCTCCCAGCTTAACTTCTTTAAGCCGCTGGTCGCCAACTGCTCGCTTGAAACGATACGAAAGGGGCAGGACAAGCTGGGCGAGCTTATGGAGGCTATACATAAAAAAGACGTAATAGTAAGGGACGAGGCCTTTGCCAACTTTGAGGGCGCGTGGATAATGCCGCGGGACGAGCGCAGGCAGGGAATCATACTGTACCTGCACGGCGGCGGCTACACCTGCGGCGACCTTGACTACGCAAAGGGCTTCGGCGCCACGCTGGCGGATGAGCTGGGCGTAAGGGTCTTCTGCGCGGCGTACAGGCTGGCGCCGGAGCATCCCTATCCCGCGGCGTTAGAGGATGCTATGGAGGCTTACAGCTACCTTATAAGCAGGGGCTACGGCAACGACAGCATAATGCTTGCCGGCGAAAGCGCCGGCGGCGGGCTGTGCTTCGCGCTGTGCCTTAAGCTTAAAAGCCTCGGCCTGCCGCTGCCCTCGGGCATAATAGCCATATCGCCGTGGGCTGACCTTACAGCCACTGCCGAGTCCTACACCCTGAACCGCGAGCACGACCCTTCGCTGACAAAAGAGGTGCTTGAGTTTTATGCGGACTGCTACGCCAGGGGAAGCAGCCTTAAAGACCCGCTGATATCGCCGCTGTTCGGCGAGCTTGAGGGTATGCCGCCGTCCATAATATTCGCAGGCTCCGACGAGCTGCTGCTGGACGATGCAAAGGGGCTTTATAACAAGCTTACCGCCGCGCTGTGTGAAAGCAGGCTGATAGTAGCGCCCGAAAGATGGCACGCATATGTGCTGTACCAGCTTAACGAGAACGAGGGCGATATGGACGCCATAAACGCCTTTGTAAACAAGCATCTTTCCCAGGAAAGGAAGCTGAGGTGGCTTAGGCTCGACAACGCGGCCAAGATATACCCCGCCGCAAGGAGGAGGAACTGGAACAACTTCTTCCGCCTGAGCGCGACGCTTGACGAGGCCGTGGACAGGGAGGTGTTGCAGAGCGCGCTGGACGTGACCGTGCGCCGCTTCCCCTCCATAGCGGTGAGGCTGAAGCGCGGCGCGTTCTGGTATTACCTTGAGCAGCTGCAAAAGGCCCCCAGGATAACCGAGGAAAAGCCCTGCCCGCTTGCGCACGTGCCCTTTAAGCAGGTGCGGGAGTGCGCGTTTCGGGTAATAGCATACAAAAACAGGATAGCCGTTGAGTTCTTCCATGCCGTGACGGACGGCACAGGCGCGCTTATATTCCTGAAAACGCTTGTCGCGGAGTATCTCACGCAAAAATACGCCCTTAGCATACCCGACGAGCACGGGGTGCTCTCACGGCTTAGCGCGCCAAGAGAGGCCGAGCTTGAGGACAGCTTTTTGAAGTACTCCGGCGCGGTAAGCGCATCAAGAAGGGAGAACACGGCCTATCACCTTTCCGGCACGCCGGAGAAGGACGGCTTTTTGAACCTTGTAACGCTTATGCTGGATACGGCCTCCGTAAGGGAAAAGGCCAGGGAGCACGGGGTCAGCGTTACGGAGTTCCTCTGCGCGGCCATGATGCAGGCCATACTTGAGCTTCAGGCCGGAAAGGTGAGAAACAGGCGCTTAAGAAAGCCCGTTAAGGTGCTTGTTCCGGTCAATCTGAGAAACCTGTTCCCAAGCGAAACGCTCAGGAACTTTGCCCAATACATTACGCCGGAGGTAGACAGCCGCCTTGGCGAATACACGTTTGACGAGATATGCACGCTTGTACACCACACGATGGGCCTTGAATACACGGCAAAGCTGATGAGCGCCCGCATTGCCACAAACGTGAACAGCGAAAAGGCGTTCCTGCTCAAGATAATGCCCCTGTTCATAAAAAACATTGCAATGAAAGCCGTGTTTAACGCCGTGGGCGAGCGCAAAAGCTGCCTTTGCCTATCCAACCTCGGCAATGCGGAGCTGCCCGAGCCTATGCGCAGCCGCGTGAAAAGAATGGACTTTATAATAGGCGTGCAGGCGCGCGCGCCGCACAACTGCGGCATAATATCCTACGATGGCACAATGTACATAAACATGATACGCAACATAAAGGAGCCGGAGCTTGAGCTGCACTTTTTCAGGGTGCTCAGGCGGCTTGGCCTCGGCGCAAGGGTTGAAAGCAACCAGCCCTGAGCCTTGATATGCATAAGATATGAAAGGAGCTTGCTAAGGTGTATTGCATAAAATGCGGAGTTGAGCTGAGCGACAGTGAGGAAAAGTGCCCCCTGTGCGGGACGGTGGTGTTCCACCCCGATGTAAAGCGGGTAGACGGCGAAAAGCCTTACCCTGCGGAAAGGAAACGCAGGGAGACGGCAAACACCTCTGCAGTGCTGTTCGTGCTGACCATGCTGTTCGTTATACCGCTTGTTATGTGCCTGCTGTGCGACTTTAAGGTGAACGACAGGATAGTATGGTCAGGCTACGCGTCAGGCGCGATAGTATTGTTCTACATAGTAGTGGTGCTGCCCATGTGGTTCAAGCGCGCAACGCCGGTTATATTCGTCGCGGCGGACTTTGCCGCGGCTATACTGTACCTGTTATACATAGACCTTGCCGTGGGCGGAGGCTGGTTCATGCCCTTCGCCTTCCCCGTGGCGGGCGGGATGATGCTCATATCCTGCGCCGCGGTGGCGCTGCTGTACTATCTGCCGCACGGGGCGCTGTTCATAATAGCCGGAACGCTCATCGCCACGGGCGGCTTTATGGTGCTGGTGGAGCTGCTTCTGAACAGCACCTTCGGCCTGAACACAAAGCTGATATGGTCAGTATACCCGCTGGCGGCGTGCCTGCTTATAGGCATAATGCTTATAATAATAGCCTGCTGCCCCAAGCTTAGGGAGGCGTTGAGGCGCAAGTTTTTTATTTGAATCGGTACGCAATTCGCCGTACCCGCCATCATCCTCCCTTGCTTTAACAATCGACATGTTTTTAGAGTATAATACATTTCTGTCTGCCATGCACGGTAGGCGGTTAGCCTAATCCTTGCTTTGATCCAACAAAGAAGGGAGTTGGCTATATGGTAAATTGTTCTGAGCTTTTCGGCTTTATGGCTATTATCATATCTCTTGTAAGATTGTCTGTTTCAATCTTAAAATCGATACTAATGCCATTTTAAGCAAGAAGCAACCGTCCTCGCAAAGATACGGTTGCTTTTTAATTAAGCTCTGTTTCGCTTCTTCCCCGATATCAGGCGGCGATAGCTCACTTGCGCCGCCATAGAGCGTGATCCTGCCGCCCGTCAGCTCAGCTCGAACATGCCCATATACAGCTGGTAATACTTGCCATGCTGGCGTATAAGGTCGTCATGATCGCCGCGCTCTATTATCCTGCCGTGCTCAAGCACCATTATGGCGTTGGAGTTGCGCACGGTGGAGAGCCTGTGCGCTATCACGAACACGGTACGGTCCTTCATCAGGCTGTCCATACCCCTTTCTATGTGCGCCTCGGTGCGGGTGTCTATGCTTGACGTCGCCTCGTCCAGTATAAGCACGGGCGGGTCGGCTACGGCGGCGCGGGCTATCGCCAGCAGCTGCCTTTGCCCCTGCGAAAGGTTGGCGCCGTCCGCAGTAAGCACGGTGTCGTACCCCTCCGGCAGGTGGGATATGAAGTAGTGCGCGTTGGCAAGCTTGGCCGCGGCAACTATCTCCTCGTCCGTGGCGTCCAGCCTGCCGTAACGTATGTTCTCGCTTACCGTACCCGTGAACAGGTGCGTATCCTGCAGTACCATGCCGAGCGAGCGTCTCAGCGACGCCTTGCTTATCTCCTTTATGGGTATACCGTCATAGATTATCTCGCCCTGCTGAATGTCATAGAAGCGGTTTATAAGGTTGGTTATGGTGGTCTTGCCCGCGCCTGTGGAGCCGACGAACGCTATCTTCTGCCCGGGCTTGGCGTAAAGGGAAACATCGTTGAGCACGTCCACCTCCCCATCGTAGCTGAAGGTAACGTGGTTAAAGCGCACGTCCCCGCACACCCTTGTAAGGGAGCCGTCCGGCCGCTTCCATGCCCATATGCCCGTGCGCTCCGCGCACTCCTCAAGCCCGCCGTCCTCGGCAATGCGGGCGTTTACCATGGTTATTTTGCCCTCGTCCGTCTCGGAAGGCTCGTCAAGCAGGGCAAATATCCTCTCGGCTCCTGCAAGGGCGCTCAGCACATTGTTGGCCTGCTGGCTTATCTCTGCTATAGGCATGGAAAAGCTCCTTGTGTACTGCAAAAACGCGCCCAGCGTGCCTATGTCTATTATGCCAGCAACGCCGAGCAGGCCGCCGCTGGCCGCTACTATGGCGTATGTAACGTGGGAAAGGTTGTTCATTATCGGCCCCATTATGCTGCCCAGGGTGCTCGCCGCGGCGGTGTTCCGCCTAAGCTCCTCGTTAAGCTCGTCAAAGCGGGCGTTTACGGCCTGCTCATGGCAGAATACCTTTACCACCTTCTGCCCCTCTATCATCTCCTCGATATAGCCGTTCACCTTGCCCACGCTTTCCTGCCTGGCCTTGAAGAAGCGGCTCGAGTTTTTTGCTATCAGCTTTGTTACAAGGCTCATCAGCACCAGCATAACTATGCATATAGCCGTGAGTATGGGGTTTAGCACTATCATCATTATGAACACGCCTATTATGCGTATACCGCTGCTGATGAAGGAGGGCAGGCCGTTGCTTATCATCTCGCGCATAGCGTCGGTATCGTTGGTGTAGCGGCTCATTATCTCGCCGTGCGTGCGCTTGTCAAAGTAGCTTATGGGCAGGGTCTGCATCTTTGTGAACATCTCCAGGCGCAGCTTGAGCAGCGTGCCTGTGGATACGTTTATCATAAGCCTGTTGAATATAAACGTGCCGAATATGCCCAGCGTGTATACCGCCGCCATTATCGCAAGCTGGCCTACCAGGCCGGTAAGGTCGGGTTTTTCGCTGCCGACCCAGGGCAGTATGTATACGTTTATTATGGGCTTTAGCATGTATGTTCCGGCTATGTTCGCGCCGCTGCTTAGCACTATACCTATAAATACGGCTATAAGCTGCCACCTGTACGGCTTAAAGTAGCCTAAAATGCGCCTGAATGTGCCTTTGGCGTCCTTCGGCTTTGCAAAGCCCTGCGTCTTGCCGTGCTTAGGTCCCGGCATATCACGCCACCCCCTTTTGCTGGGAGATGTATACCTCCCTGTATATCTCGCTTCGCTGCATAAGCTCCTCATGCGTGCCAACGTCGCTTATGCGGCCCTCGTCCATCACCACTATCCTGTCCGCGTCCATAACGCTTGATATGCGCTGGGCGATTATTATAGTTGTGGTGGAGCTAAGCTCCTCCCTGAGGGCTTTTCTTATGGCGGCGTCCGTAGCGGTATCCACCGCGCTTGTCGAATCGTCAAGTATTATTATCCTCGGCTTGGATATAAGCGCCCTGGCTATGCACAATCTCTGCTTCTGCCCGCCGGATACGTTGGTGCCGCCCTGCCCAAGCTCGGTATCGTAGCCGTCGGGGAAGCTCTTTACAAAGCCGTCCGCAGCGGCGGCGGAGCAGGCAGCCTCTATCTCCTCCTCGCTGGCATTTTCGTCGCCCCATTTCAGGTTATCCCTTATCGTGCCCGAGAAAAGAACGTTCTTTTGCAGCACCATTGATACGCTCCGCCTGAGCGTATCCAGCTTATACTCCCTCACGTCGTGTCCGGCCACCCTTACGGAGCCGCTTGTTGTGTCATAGAGCCTTGGTATAAGCTGCACCAGCGTGGATTTCGCGCTGCCGGTGCCGCCTATTATGCCTATCGTCTCACCCGAGGCTATCCTAAGGCTTATATGCTCAAGGTTCGGGTTGCCCTCATCGCCGCTGTAGCTGAAGGATACGTCGTCAAACTCTATGGAGCCGTCATTTACATTAAGCTCCGCGTCCGCTTCGTCGTCGTTTATGGAGGGCTTCTCGTCCAGCACCTCGGCAATCCTTGAGGCGCTTGCCTTGCTCATCACGAGCATTACCATCATCATCGCCACCATCATAACCGCGGAAAGCACCTGCCCAATGTAGCTTATAAAGCTTATCAGGTCGCCGGAAAGCAGCTTGCCGCCTATTATATGCACGCCGCCCATGTAGCACACGGCCACCATGCATATGTATACCACATACTGCGCCAGAGGCATTGCCGTGACCAGCAGCTTTTCGGCCTTTATCTGATAATCGCGCACCTCTTTTGCGGAAAAGGTGAACTTCTCGTCCTCATGCTCCTCCCGCACATAGGCCTTTACGACCCTCATGGCCGTAAGATTCTCCTGCACGCTTGCGTTCATCGCGTCAATCTTTGAAAGCATGGCCTTGAACCGCGGGAAGGTCTTTACCGCGAATATGCCTACGAACACCGCCATGAACGGCAGCGCAAACAGAAACACCACCGCAAGGTCCGCGCTTATCCTCACGGCCATTATTGTGGCTGCGACCAGCATGAACGGCGCGCGTATGAACGTGCGCACCGCCGACATGTATGTGTTCTGTATCGTATTCACATCCGTAGTGAGCCTTGTTATAAGGCTTGCTGTGGAAAAACGATCCACATTTGCAAAGGAAAAGGCCTGCACCCTTTCAAACAGGTCGCCCCTCAGGTTCTTTGCAAAGCCGGCGCTTGCCACGCTTGCGAATCTTGCCGAAAGCATGCCAAGGCCCAGCGATAAAAGCGCCATAAGTATCATCATAAGCCCCCGCTGCAATATAAAGCCCGTATCGCGGTTGGCTATGCCTATGTTCACTATATCCGCCATAAGGAACGGAATATTTACCTCCACTACTACCTCGCCCACTATCGTCAGCGCGGCCAGCAGGGACTTTAATCTGTACCCCTTTGTATATGGAAAAAGCTTCCTTATCATTCCCTGTTCTCATCCTCCATTCTGTGCAGCTCCTTGATAAGCTCGGATACGCTGCTTTGCGCCTTATCCTTGCCAAGGTTAGCCGTCATTCTATCCAAAAAGCTTATAAGAAGCTGCTTTTCCGCACCATCTAAGCCATATAGCATGGCCTCGTCCAGCTCCCTGAAAAGCTCCTTGATCCTTATATGGTTCTTTCTTCCCTTCTCGGTAAGCTCAAGCCTGTTGCGCCTTAGGTCGCGCTCGTCGGCGGTCCTTTTTATCAGGCCCGCCTTCTCCATCCTTCTTACGCTGCACGCTATGCTCGGCGCGCTTATGCCTATGGCCTCGGCCGCATCGGCCTGCGTGCAGCCCGGGTGCTGCTCTATATAGTCAAGTATGGGTCCCTGCCCCCTGTGCGCGTCCGTACCCTTGAGCATGCATTGTATGCGCATGCGGCGTATAAGCTCCAGCCTGTGCAGGCATTCCACTATGCGCTTGTTTTCATCTGCGCTGCCGGCTTTTGCATTTTCCACGCTATTCGCCCCCTTTCCTCATATTTCGGCCTTATCCTGCCGTATCGGCCATAAAAAGTTAATTAGTTAATAATTAAGTGGCTAAGCGATATTTTAGGTTCAAAACAGTCAAAAGTCAACAGCGTTTTGCGCACTTTACAATTTTGCCCAAATTGCGCTTTATAAGCGCCAAAAGATGAACCTAAACGCCAAATTAAGGCCCTACCGCCGCGAAAAATGCGGTGATATGCTTTAGCCACGGAACAAAATTCCAAATTTCAATAAAAATCTTAATAATAATAGGCATAAGGAGGATACATATGACAAAATTTAAGGTTTTGATGGCGGACGGCAACGCGCAGCTTCTTGCGGCGATGAAGGACTACTTTAGCGCGCAGGAGCGCATAGCATGCTTTGACACGGTATCCGATGGCATAAGCGCGCTTGAGGCGCTGAACAAGAGCCGCTACGATGTGCTTATAAGCGAGCTTATCATGCCCAGGGCGGATGGGTTTGAGATACTTGAGCGCATAGCCGCGGGCCTTGTGAGCGACGCGCCCAGCGTTATGGTGGTAAGCGCCATGCGCAGCGAGGACATGGTACAGCGCGCCTGCGCGCTGGGGGCCAAGTACTACATGGTAAAGCCGGTAGAGCCCGAGGCCGTGTTCAAAAGAATGCTGGATATGGCGGACGAGCAGCAGCCCAGGCATTCGCAGCTGCTGATGCCGTCCCAGCAGCCCAAAACGCTTGATGAAAAGATAACGTCGGTATTTCTTGTTATAGGCATACCCGCGCACATAAAGGGCTATCACTACCTGAGGGAGGCCATACGCATGGTCTACTACCAACCCGAGCTTATAAACCGCATAACAAAGGAGCTTTACCCGGGCATAGCCAAGCGCTTCTCAACCTCAGCCTCAAAGGTGGAGCGCGCCATACGCCACTCCATAGAGGTGGCCTGGACCCGCGGCAAGATAGAGAATATAAACCAGCTGTTCGGCTATAATATCTACTCCAAGAATGACAAGCCCACCAACGGCGAGTTCATCGCCCTTGTTGCAGACAAGCTCATAATGGAGGACGCCAGGGAAAGGGACGTCAAGAGCGCGGTATAAGGCTGTCTAAAGGGTGGAGAGCGGTCGCTTCATAGCAACGAAAAAAGCGGCGCTCAGCCGCTTTCAGCAGGTCGATAAGCCCTGGGGTTGTTAAGGGGCGGCTGCCCCTTAAGCTAATTCCGGCTCTGACGGCATGCACGTCAGAACGGATGAAAACCTTTAGGTTTTCGTACCTTGCGGGTTTTGCCGCCCGGGAGCTAATGCGAGAGGCAAAACCCGTGAAAACTCGAAAAAGTGGCGAATAGCCACTTTTTTGACAGACTGCGGGATAGCTTTAATAAAAGCTATCCCTGCTGCTTGTTTAAGCTAAGGAGTCTTATATGCTCTTCCCTGCCATCAGCGAGGCCACGGCCATGGAAAAGAACTTCTCCTCCGCGCTGGAGCCGCGGCTGGTAAGCACTATAGGCACCTTTGCGCCCATAATCACGCCGCCCATCTCCGCCTTGGCGGTAACTATAAGGCATTTGCCGAGTATGTTGCCCGCGTCTATATCCGGCACTATCAGCGCGTCAAAATCGCCGCAGTACTGGCAATCGACTCCCTTGTGGTGGGCTATGGCCTTATCCATCGCCACATCGTAGGAAAGCGGCCCTTCAACTATGCAGTGCTGTATCAGCCCTTCCTGATTCATGCGCTTAAGCTCGGCAGCCTCAACGGTAGCCTTCATGCGCGGGTTGACCTTCTCTATCGCTGCAAGCACGGCCACCTTGGGCAGCTTGTAGCCCATTCTCAGCATTGCATCGACCGCGTTTTCGATTATGCCCACCTTCTCCTCAAGCGATGGATACATCACCATTCCGCCATCCGTAGTTACGAGCAGCTTATGGTAATTTGGCACGTTTGAAAAGAACACGACGTGGCTCATCAGCTTGCCCGTTCTAAGATTATTCTCCTTGGCGACTACGGGGTGCAGCATGTCTCGCGTTTCTATAAGGCCCTTCATAAGCACGTTGGCGCTTGAATCCTTAACAAGCTCCACAGCTACCTGAGCCTCCGTATTCTCACTGGCATCAACTATATTGTAGTCTGATGGATTTCTGTCAAAGGAGCGCAGTATCTCCCTTATCCTGCCGGCATTGCCTACAAATATCGGCACGGCAATGTCCTGCTGCTCAGCCCTCAGCGCAGCCTCTATGACCGGCGCGTCATGCGCGCCCGCTATGGCAACGCTGCGCTCCGTCTCCTTAAGCTTTACCGCTGCAACCACTTCGTCAAAGTTCTTGTACATTCTTGTTGTCCTGCTCCAGTTTTACTAAATATTACTCCATGCCATAGCCTGCCCTGTAGGCGGCAATGTTCATGTCCACAGCCTTTGCCGGAACGAAGCGCTTAACAAGCTCCTCCCAGTCAACGCCGTCAAGCTTCATGGCCTTTACCAGCGCGCCGAGCAGCACTATGTTCTGAGCCCTTATGCTGCCGAGCCTTTCAGCCGTTTCGGCGGCCTTTATAACAAGCACATGCTCAACATGCTTCTTTATTTCGTCAATGGCGCCGTGCGGATACTGCTCAGCCCCGCTGAGCACGGGCATGGGATATATCTCCCTTTCATCGGTTATCAGCGTGCCGCCCTTTTTGAGGAACGGCAGCGCCCTCAGCGCCTCCGCCTTTTCAAACGATATCACCATATCCGCCTCGGCAAGGCCTATGTTGGGCGCGTAAACGCTTTCGCCATACTTTATCTGGGTAGAAACGCTGCCTCCGCGCTGGCTCATGCCGTGTATCTCGCTCATTTTAACCTGATACCCCAGCTGAGTCAACCCAGCCGTAAGAATCTTGGAGATCAGTATAGTGCCCTGACCGCCGACACCAACCAGAAGAATGCTGTTAGCCATATTATTTCTCCTTCCTTTCTATCGCGCCGAACTTGCACATATGCATGCAAAGCCCGCAGCCGGTGCAGCTCGCGGTATCGAATATCCTTGCCTTGCCGTTTTCAAACTCTATGGCCGGGCAGGCTATCTTCATGCACTGCTTGCAGCCGCGGCACTTGTCGCCGTCTATTTCGCAGTGCCTTGCGGCGTTTTGCTTCTGCACCTCTTTAATGAGCGCGCAGGGGCGGCGGGTGATTATCACGAACGGGCCCTTCACGCTAAGGCCGGCCTCCACCGCGTTCCTCACGGCCTCTATATCCAGCGGATCCACCACTACCACCCTGTCCCTTGCAAGGCCGGTGGCGAGCGCAAGCTTTTCTATATCCAGCGCGGGGCTCAGCTCGCCCATAAGGTTCCTTGTGGTGCCCGGATTATCCTGATGCCCCGTCATGGCGGTTATAGAGTTGTCAAGTATGCAGGCTATAACGTTCGCATCGGCGGCCACAACGTCCATAAGGCTGGTCATGCCGCTGTGGAACAAGGTCGAATCGCCAAGGCAGCCGAGGG